>ENA-ORDC01000201-ORDC01000201.1-marine-metagenome-genome-assembly--contig:-NODE-201-length-66101-cov-13.168984_pt1 | contig 66101 bp, 57 predicted proteins | sample MGYA00237783_ERZ508515 | MGnify/ENA primary metagenome ERZ508515 (study PRJEB26186, sample SAMN06268792) | marine metagenome | isolation source: Eden Landing Ponds, San Francisco, CA, USA | place...
CCTACTCGGTGGCGGAAATGGCGCTGGTGCTGTTCGCGGCCAACGAGGGCTACATCGAAGACGTCGACATCGACAAGGTCGGCAACTTCGAGTCCGCGCTGCTGAATTACATGAACAGTGAGCACAAGGCGCTGATGGACGAAATCAACGAAAGCGGCGATTACAACGATGATATCGAGAAGCGTATTCGCGACGCCGTTGAGAAGTTCAAGGCCACTCAAACCTGGTGATCCGGGGTTGTTGACGGAAAGGAACGGTTATGTCCGGCGCTAAAGAAGTCAAGAACAAGATCGCGAGTGTCCAGAGCACCAAGAAGATCACGGGTGCGATGGAGATGGTGGCCGCGAGCAAGATGCGCAAGGCCCAGGAGCGCATGAGCCTGGGCAAGCCCTACGCCGAGCGCATCCGCAACGTGGTCGCGCATCTCGCGCGCGCGAACCCGCAGTACGAGCATCCCTACATGCAGCAGCGGGAACCCGGGCGCGTGGGCTACATCGTGATCACCACGGATCGCGGTCTTTGTGGCGGTCTCAATGCCAACCTGCTCAAGCAGGTGGTCAAGGACGCGAAGCAATGGAGCGACCAGGGCGTGGAACCGCAGTATTGCCTGATCGGTAACAAGGGTCAGGCGTTCTTCCGTTCGGTGGGCGGCAATATTGTCGCGACGACGGGCGGACTGGGCGAGCGTCCGCACATGGAGGACCTGATCGGCTCCATCAAGGTCATGCTGGATGCGTTCGAGAATCACGACATTGATCGGCTTTATCTGGTGTACAACGAATTCGTGAACACCATGGTGCAGAAGCCGAAGATCCAGCAGCTTCTGCCGCTGGAGCCGTTCGAAGAAGACGAACAGAGCCAGTACCCCTGGGATTACCTGTACGAGCCGGCGCCGGAAACCCTGATTGACGGGTTGCTGGTGCGCTTTATCGAATCCCAGGTGTATCAGGGTGTGGTGGAAAACAATGCGTGCGAGCAATCCGCGCGCATGATTGCCATGAAGGCGGCGACGGATAATGCCACCGAAATCATTGATGACTTGCAGACGCTGTACAACAAGGCGCGGCAAGCCGCCATTACCCAGGAAATTTCCGAAATCGTTAGTGGTGCCGCCGCGGTCTAGGGCCGAGCCCCGTCAACGCGGCAAAACGCAAGCAGAGAGGATGCAAGCATGAGTAGCGGTCGTATTGTTCAGATCATCGGTGCCGTGACGGACGTGGAGTACCCACGTGATTCGGTGCCGGCGATCTATGACGCTCTGACGGTAGATGGTACCGAGACCACGCTGGAAGTGCAGCAGCAACTGGGCGACGGCGTTGTGCGCACCATTGCCATGGGCTCCACCGAAGGGCTCAAGCGGGGCCTGAACGTAACCAACACCGGTGAGCCCATTCAGGTACCGGTGGGCAAGGAAACGCTGGGCCGCATCATGGATGTTCTGGGCAACCCCATCGACGAAGCGGGCCCCATCGGTGAACAGGAGCGCGCCTCCATCCACCGTGAAGCACCCTCCTATGAAGAGCAGTCGGCCGCTAACGAGTTGCTCGAGACCGGCATCAAGGTAATCGACCTGGTTTCGCCCTTTGCCAAGGGCGGCAAGGTGGGCCTGTTCGGTGGTGCCGGCGTGGGCAAGACCGTGAACATGATGGAGCTCATCAACAACATCGCGAAGGAGCACTCCGGTCTCTCCGTATTCGCCGGTGTGGGTGAGCGGACCCGTGAGGGTAACGACTTCTATTACGAGATGAAGGGCTCGAACGTCCTGGACAAGGTCTCGATGGTGTACGGTCAGATGAACGAGCCGCCGGGGAACCGCCTGCGTGTCGCCCTGACCGGCATGACCCTGGCCGAGAAGTTCCGCGATGAAGGCCGTGACGTCCTGCTGTTCATCGACAACATCTACCGCTACACGCTGGCGGGTCAGGAAGTGTCCGCACTTCTGGGTCGTATGCCCTCCGCGGTGGGCTACCAGCCGACACTGGCCGAGGAGATGGGCAAGCTCCAGGAGCGGATCACCTCCACCAAGACTGGCTCCATCACCTCGGTCCAGGCGGTCTACGTACCGGCCGACGACCTGACCGACCCGTCACCGGCGACCACCTTCGCGCACCTTGACGCGACCGTGGTACTGGCTCGTGACATCGCGGCCAAGGGCATCTATCCGGCGATCGATCCGCTGGACTCCACCAGTCGCCAGCTCGATCCGCTGGTTATTGGCCAGGAGCACTACGAGGTTGCCCGTGGCGTCCAGGGTGTGCTGCAGCGCTACAAGGAGCTGAAGGACATCATCGCCATTCTGGGCATGGATGAGCTCTCCGAGGAAGACAAGCAGACCGTTGACCGGGCGCGTAAGATCGAGCGCTTCCTGTCGCAGCCGTTCTTCGTGGCCGAGGTCTTCACCGGTTCGCCCGGTAAGTACGTGTCGCTGAAGGAGACCATCCGCAGCTTCAAGGGCATTCTGGACGGTGAGTACGACTCAATGCCTGAGCAGGCCTTCTACATGGTCGGCAGCATCGACGAGGCGGTCGAAAAAGCGAAGGAAATGGAAAACAAAGCTGCGTAAACCATTTCCGACTGAGAGAGGCGTAACCAATGGCTAACACCGTACAGTGTGACATTGTGAGCGCGCAGGAAAGCATCTTCTCCGGTGAGGTGGAGATGCTGACCGCGACCGCAAGTAACGGCGAGCTGGGCGTTATGGCAGGCCATACGCCCATGCTGACCGGCCTGGCTCCCGGGCCCGTGAATATCCGGATGGCAGATGGCAAGGAGGAAGTCTTCTTCGTCTCCGGCGGGTATCTCGAGGTTCAGCCCAAGAAGATTTCGATCCTGGCGGACACCGCCGAGCGCGCTCATGATATGGATGAGGCCGCTGCGGAACGGGCTCGTCAGGAAGCCGAACGTGAGCTGGCCAACCGCAGCAGCGAAGTGGACTATTCCCGTGCTGCCGCGCGTCTGGCCGAGGCTGCTGCCCAGCTCCGGACGCTGGAGAAGCTGCGCCGTAAGAAGCGCTGAATACCGGCTGATCCGGACATCGGGTTGTTACTGGAAACCGCATTGCCGATCATGCCCCTGCTGGGGCATGATCCAATGCGGTTTTTCTGATTCAAGGAGTACGAACGGATGACGACACCCCTGCACATCGTCGTCCTGGCCGCCGGCCAGGGATCCCGGATGAAATCCTCCCTTCCCAAGGTGCTCCACTCGTTGGCTGGGCAGCCGCTTCTGCATCATGTGCTGGAGGCTGGGCGCAGCCTGGGCCCCGACGGGCTGCATGTGGTGGTCGGCCATGGCGCGGACCAGGTTCGGGAGCAAACGCCCGGCAACGATATCCATTGGGTCATCCAGAAAGAGCAGCTGGGAACCGGACACGCGGTTGCCCAGGCCCTCCCGGGGATTCCTGAAACCGCACGGGTGCTGGTGCTTTACGGTGATGTGCCGCTCACTTCCGCCGATACGCTGTCACGCCTCGCCGGTGTCATCAGCCGGGATTCGCTGGGTCTGCTCACCGTCAATCTGCCGGATCCGGCAGGCTATGGCCGTATCCTCCGTGACAGCAGGGGAACCGTTACCGGTATCGTGGAGCAGAAGGACGCCACCCCGGAGCAGCTGGTGATCACCGAAGTGAATACAGGTCTTCTGGGGGCTCCGGCGGAACGGCTGAAGCAGTGGCTGCCCGCGCTGTCCTCGAATAATGCCCAGGGTGAGTACTACCTGACCGACATCATTGCCCTTGGTCGCCAGGAGGGGCTGGGCATCGAAGTTTCCCAGCCGGATGAACCGGAGGAAGTGCAGGGGGTGAACAACCGCGCCCAGTTAGCCGAACTGGAGCGCTGGTTCCAGCGTCAGCAGGCCCTGTTGCTGATGGCTGGCGGTGCCACCCTGGCGGACCCGTCCCGTGTGGATGTCCGAGGCCATCTCGAAACCGGCCAGGATGTGGTCATCGATGTGAACACGGTATTTGAAGGCGCCGTGGTGCTTGGTGACCGGGTCCAGATCGGCCCGGGTGTGGTGTTGCGTAACTGCCGTCTCGATTCGGATGTCCGGGTCGATGCCCATTCCGTCATAGAGGGCGCACGAGTGGATCAGGGCGCTGTGATCGGGCCCTTTGCCCGCCTGCGACCCGATGCGCTGGTGGGCCGGGACGCCCGGGTGGGCAATTTTGTGGAGATCAAGAAAAGCAGCATTGGCGAGGGTGCCAAGGTGAACCATCTCAGCTATGTGGGCGATACCACCATGGGCGCGGGCGTGAATGTTGGCGCGGGTACAATAACCTGCAATTATGATGGCACCAGCAAGCACCATACGACGATCCGTGACGGAGCCTTCATTGGCTCCAATACTTCACTGGTGGCCCCGGTGACCCTGGGTGAGCGAAGCCTCGTGGGCGCTGGCTCCACCATTACGCGGGACGTCGCTGATCGCGAACTGGCGGTGGCCCGCGGTCGCCAGCGCAACATCCCGGACTGGGTTCCGGTGGAAGACGGACGGGACAGCGAACAGGGGGGCAGCTAGGCATGTGTGGAATCGTGGGAGCGGCTGCGCGCCGTGACGTCCAGGGCATTCTGATCGAGGGCCTGAGGCGCCTGGAGTACCGTGGCTATGATTCGGCCGGCCTGGCCGTTCTGGATCCGGGCAGCGGCATCCAGCGCCAGCGGGAGGTGGGCAAGGTCGCCGCCCTGGAAGAGGCGGTTGGCAGCAACCCGCCCAGTGGGCACCTGGGCATTGCCCATACCCGCTGGGCCACCCATGGTAAGCCTTCCGCGGCCAATGCCCATCCGCACATGTCCGGCGAACGTCTGGCCGTGGTGCACAATGGCATCATTGAGAATTTCGAGCCGCTTCGCGACCAGCTTCGCAACGATGGCTACACTTTCACGTCTGAAACTGATACCGAGGTGCTGGCGCACCTGATCGCGCGTGAATACGCCCGCGTGGGGGATCTGGTCACCGGTTTCCACAATGCTGTGAGCCAGGTTGAGGGGGCCTATGCGCTGGCCGTTCTGCACGCGGATGAACCCGAGACTTTGTTGGTAGCCCGCCAGGGCAGCCCTCTGGTGATCGGGGTGGGGATCGGCGAGCATTTTGTCGCTTCAGACCAACTGGCCCTGCTGCCGGTCACGGACCGTTTCATCTATCTGGCCGAAGGCGACACGGCTCTGGTCCGGGCCGAATCGGTGACCATCACTGACGCCAGCGGCCAGCGCGTCGAGCGGCCCATCAACCGTTTCGAGCACAGCGCGGACGCCGCGGAGAAGGGGAGCTACCGGCATTTCATGCTCAAGGAAATCCACGAGCAGCCGGACGTGATCGAGGCCACCCTGCAGGGACGGGTGACTGATAGCAGGGTGCTTGAGCAGGCCCTGGGTACCGAGGCCTCGCGTCTGCTGGGGGAAGTGCGTCATGTCCAGATCGTGGCCTGTGGCACCAGCTTCCATGCCGGGATGGTAGCGCGTTACTGGATCGAAGAGCTGGCGGGTATTCCCTGCAGCGTGGAGGTCGCCTCTGAATTCCGTTACCGCAGCCATGTCATTCAGGACGGGACCCTATTCCTGACCATCTCCCAGTCCGGCGAGACCGCCGACACCCTTGCGGCCCTGCGCCAGGCCAGGGATGCGGGTTTCCGGGCCGCGCTGGCCATCTGCAATGTGCCGGGCAGTTCCCTGGTGCGGGAATCGGACATGGTGATCATGACCCACGCCGGTCCGGAGATTGGTGTGGCCTCCACCAAGGCGTTCACCACCCAGCTCACGGCGCTGTTGATGTTCACTCTGGCGCTGGCCCGGCATAATGGGCTTTCCGAGGCCCGGGAGGCGGAACTGGTCCAGGCCCTGCGCGCCATACCGGACCAGATGCGCGCGATAATGGACCTGGACGAGTCCATCAAACAGCTTTCCCAGTGGTTTGTGGATAAGCACCACAGTCTCTTCCTGGGGCGTGGTTCGCTCTACCCGGTCGCGATGGAAGGCGCGCTCAAGCTCAAGGAGATCTCTTACATCCACGCGGAGGCCTACCCGGCCGGTGAGCTCAAGCATGGCCCCCTGGCACTGGTGGACAGCGAAATGCCGGTGGTTACCGTGGCGCCTTCCAATGACCTGCTCGAGAAGCTCAAGTCCAACCTCCAGGAGGTACGGGCCCGGGGTGGTGAACTCTTCGTGTTTGCCGACAGTGAAACCGCGATGGGCGATGGCGAAGGTACCCACGTCATGACCATTCCCCACACGGACCCCATTCTGGCGCCACTTTTGTGCACCGTGCCGTTGCAGCTGCTGTCCTACCATGTCGCGGTGCTCAAGGGCACGGACGTCGACCAGCCGCGCAACCTGGCCAAGAGTGTCACGGTGGAATAACGGAAAGCGGCCATGGTGGGGTCAATCCGCGCAGTACTGGGGCTGTTGGTAGTGCTGATCAATACACTGATCGGCATCGGCCCCATGATGGCGATCGCGCTTGCCAAGCTGGTCGTTCCCCACCAGCCTTTCCAGCAGCGCTGTGCCCGGGGCGTGATGTGGATCGCCGAGAAGTGGGTGGACGCCAACGTCGCGGTGCTGAACCGTATGCTCGATACCCGGTGGGAGCTGCGAGGCGATTTCAACCCCCGGCTTGATACCTCCTACCTCGTCCTGTGCAATCATCAGTCCTGGGTGGACATTGCCGCTCTGGTGGAAGTGCTCAACGGGCGGGTGCCGTACTACAAGTTCTTCCTCAAACGCGAGCTGATCTGGGTGCCCCTCCTTGGGCTGGCCTTCTGGGCCCTGGATTACCCGCTGATGCGCCGCTATTCCAGTGAGTACCTGAAGAAGCACCCGGAAAAGCGCGGACTGGACCTGGAAATCACCCGGAAGGCCTGTGAGAAGTGCCGGGGGATGCCCATTACCGTGGTGAACTTCCCGGAGGGAACGCGCTATACACCCGCCAAGCATGAGGCGCAGCAACCAGGTTTCCGGCATCTACTGCAGCCCAAGGCCGGCGGTATTTCCTTCGTACTCGCCTCAATCGGTGACCAGATCGACACCATTCTGGACATTTCCATTGTCTATCCAGATGGTGTTCCCGGCTTCTGGGATCTTCTTGCCAACCGGATTCCGCGGGTGATCGTGGACATCCGCCAGTACCCGCTGGACCAGCAGTGGGTCCGTGGCGACTACCGCAACGACCCGGCCTTCCGCAGCCGATTCCAGCAGTGGATTACTGACCTGTGGCAGCAGAAGGATGAGCGCATTGGTTTCATCCACACTTCAGTCGATGCCGAGCGCACTGAGTGAGTCCGGGTCCGGGAACCCATCGGCCCTGAGGTCATTTTTCTTCTGGAAGTCCCGCAGTGCCGAGCGGGTGCCGGAGCCCAGGATGCCGTCAACCGGACCCGGGTCATGGCCAGCTTCCTTCAGTGCCGCCTGAAGCGCTTCGATGGTGTCTCGACTCAGGGGCTCGTGATCCGGTGGCCGGGTCTGGAACGGGCCGGCACCTACGATCCGGTCCGCCAGGTGGCCCACTGCCAGGGCGTAGAATTCGGACTGGTTCCAGCCCATGATCACCCGGAAGTTATCGTAAACCAGAAAGGCGGGACCTTCGTGGCCGGATGGCAGCAGCAGTGCTGCCTGCATGTCCGCCTGTGGCAGTTCCCCGCCCCAGGCATTGCGGATACCGAGCTCCCGCCACTCGGAGAGTGGGCGTTTGCGCTTGAGCCCTGCTGCCAGGCTGTAGTCAAAGCCTTCGGGGAGCTGGACCTCCCGGCCCCAGCGTTCGGCCTCGTTCCAGCCCAGGCTTTCCAGAAGATGGCCCGCCGAGGTCAGCGCGTCCGGTATGCTGTTCCACAGATCTACCTGGCCGGACCCATCCGCGTCCACCGCATGCTTGAGGTAGACGGACGGCATAAACTGCATCTGCCCCATCGCGCCGGCCCATGAACCTTCCATGGCTTCAGCCTCCACGTCGCCGCGCTCGATGAGGCGCAGGGCGGATACCAGTTCACCGGTGAAATAGTCACTCCGGCGTTGGTCACAGGCGAGGGTGGCCAGTGCGCGTGGGATCGGCATCCTGCCGGTATAGCTCCCGAAATTGGTTTCCAGGCCCCAGAAGGCGATCAGATAGCGGCCGGGAACCCCGGTTTCCCGGGTTATCCGTTCAAGCAGCTGCGAGTGTTCCTGGTAGAGCATCCGGCCCTTTTCGATGCGTTGTTCCGTTACACGTTTTTCAAGATAGTCCCGGAACGAGCGGGTGAACTCCGGCTGGCTGCGGTCCAGCTCAATCACCCGTTCGAGCGGCTCGATACCGGCCAGTACCCGGCTGGTGACGGATTCGGAAATGCCCTGGTCCAGCGCATGGTCGCGCAGGCCGGCCACACAGCGATCAAAGTCATCAGATGCCATGGCCTGTACAGTACTGGTAGCCGCCAGAAGTGCCATGAAGAGGTAAGTACGCATTCGGAGCGTCCTTTTATGCAGGTTCGTTTACGCATTCTGCACGAAACCATCGGTGTGTCGAGGGCTCTCGGTTGCTACCATGCATTACAATCCAAGCTCACATGTGTTCTGCCATGGAAAAGATCGAGCCGGTTGAAATACGGGTTTCTGTCAGCGAATTGAAGCTCGGCATGACGGTAACGCGCCTGGATCGTTCCTGGCTGGAAACCAGTTTCCCTGTTCAGGGTTTCGTTATCCGCCATACGGCGGATATTCAGGCGCTGCAGGAACAGTGCCGGTACGTCTATGTGGAGGGGCAGGAGGTTCCGGAAGCCCGGCCCTGGCGCTTCGGTTTTGGTGGCGGTAAACGCCGTCGGCAGGAGCCCCGGTTGAGTACCGTGGACATTGAAACGGAGTTGCCGAACGCCCGGGAGGCCTTCGAGCAGACCCGGGCGCTGGCTGAAGACATCATGGGAAACGCCCGCCTTGGCAGGACGATTGACGCCCGGCAGGCCCGGACCGTGGTCAAATCCTGCGTGGACAGCGTGATGCGTAACCATGAAGCACTGCAGATGCTGCTCCAGGTTCGCAGCAAGGATGACTACACCGCTGAGCATGGCATCAACGTCTGCATCCTGTCGGCCATTTTCGGGCGCCACCTGGGGCTGCTCGGGGGCGAGATCGAAAAGCTGGCGCTCAGTGGTCTGCTGCATGACGTGGGTAAGATGCACACACCGGCGGAGATCCTCCACAAGACAGAAGCGTTGACGGAAGCGGAAAAGGTGGTCATGCGTCAGCATGTGGAGCATGGCCGGCGCCTTCTGACCGGCATGAAGGGGGTGGATCCGGTTACCGTGGATGTCGCTTATGCGCACCATGAGCGCATGAACGGTACCGGCTATCCCCAGGGTCTTCTGGCTCACCAGATTCCCTTCTTTGCCAAGATTGTGTCCATTGTCGACAGCTACGATGCCATGACCAGCCACCGTGTATTCGAATCCGCGCGTTCGTCCAAGGAAGCGCTGGAAATCATCTATGACCAGCGCGGTGACCAGTTCGATGAAGCGCTGGCTCTTGATTTCATACAGTGCATTGGCGTCTACCCGCCGGGCTCCATTGTCCAGCTTAACAGCGGTGAGTCAGCCATTGTCATCACCACCTATGCGCTTAACCGTCTGCGCCCCAGGGTGCTGGTGGTGCGGGATCCCCAGGGCCAGCCCTGCCCCCAGCGTGTTGTGGACCTTCGCCAGAAAGAGGAGTACCGGCCGGGTATGCCCTACCAGATCAGTCGTGAGCTGCCCATGGGCAGCCACGGGATTGATTTGAAGGTCTTTACCGATGCGGGGCTGACCCTGGAAGAGGATCAGCCGGATGCGGAGGTGAGTACGCTGGTCAACGCCCTCCGTGGTATCGATACGGACTGATCAGAAACTGCTCCAGCCGGTGAACTCCGTGATACGATAAAGCAGGTAACGGCGCCGGCGGCCGTCCGCCCAGACGCCATAGGGGACGCTGCACTGGAAGCCCGGCGGGTTGCTCCAGCAGCGCTCAAACCAGTCTCCGGCCGCCCGCAGGGCGGGCAGCTCCTCATTGCCCACCAGTTCACAGCCGGCTTCAAGGTTGAGGTCATCCAGATTGCGCCGGGTCAGGTTGGCGGAGCCGAGGATCAGCTCCACCCGCCCGTCCCGTCGTTCCAGCCGCACCAGCTTGCAGTGGAACTGTTCACCATGGGTGCGGTACCAGCGCACCGGGATTCCGTGGGCGTGCAGCTCCAGCGCTACCTGCCGGTTGGGAAGACCGCCCTTGATGCGCCCGAAGGCGTCCTTGTTCGGGTCAAGCAGTACCCTGAGCCGGCAGCCCCGGGCCTGTGCCCGCTTCAGGGCCTTTATGACGCGCCTGTGGCTCAGGTAGAACAGCGCCAGATCCAGTTCATCACCCGGGTTGGCCCTGTTGATCAGTGCCACGCTGGCCTCCCGGATACGGGACTCGGTGAGCAGTCTCAGTCCCGGTCCCTCCGCTGTCGGAGCCGTTGCGGGGCCCGGCGGTGCCCTGAAATCGCAGCGATACCCCCGGGCCCAGCTCAGCAGGGTCTGCTCCTGGTCAAGCAGGGCAAGGGCTGCGTCACCATGGACCAGAAGCCCCACGTTGGAATGGGCGCTGCTGGCATCGTGTGGGTTGCCGGAGCTGATCAGCCCGCACCAGCCATCATGGGTGTCCGCCACCATGACCTTGCGGTGGTTGGCGCGGAAGTTGAACAGGGTCAGCCAGCTGCGAAGGGTCACCGGCCAGGGGCCGATGGGGTTGGGCAGCCAGCCGTTCTGGGGCCAGCGGGACCAGGGCTGAACCAGCAGGCGCCAGAATACCGACCAGCCCGGGTTGGAATCCCTCAGCCGTGCCAGGGGCGTTTCCAGTATTTCCACACCCGCCTCTTCCAGACGCTGGAGGTGCTCCGGCCAGTGGGCGCCGTAATAGCTGTTGATCGGATCCACCAGAACGGTGGCGCGCAATCCGGGGCACTGGCGCTGGCGCTCGATCAGCGCCCGGGTCAGCGTTTCCGTGACCGGCAGGTGTTCGGCAGGATCTGCACCATCCGGATTGAACAGGAACATGTCCATCACCAGCCGCTTCCGGGCATCCCGGATCAGCCTGAGCATGGCTGGAACCAGCTCGCGGCGGCTGCGGGAACGGCCCCGGGCGTCCACGTAACGGTGGTCGACCAGGAAGCGTGCTTCGCCCGGTTCGAACCAGGTGGAGGCCATGGCGACTGCCGCCGGCAATGGCTTATAGCGGTGGTACAGGCCCACCCCGAGCAGTACAGCCAGAAGCAGCAGGACCAGTCCTGTCATCATCACGGGAATACCCCAGTCCTGTTGAACGAGTTGAACAGAATCCTTTGATTGTCTGCCGGACGGCACTGGGAAATACTGGCCTCATCAGTAACCGGTATGAACCCAGGGAGTCAGACATGACCGAACGCATTGTTGAACGCCTTATCCACGGCGAGCGCGCCTCTGACGGTGATGGGGTCCAGCTCAGGCGCAGCCTGGGCCAGGGCCCGTTTGCACGCCTGGATCCCTTCCTGATGCTGGATGAGTTCCAGGCCGACGACAGAAGCGGCCCTATTGGCGGCTTCCCGCCCCACCCGCACCGGGGCTTTGAGACCGTCACCTACATGCTCGCCGGCAGCATGCAACACCGCGACTCGCTGGGCAACAGTGGCCGCATTGGCCCTGGCGGGGTGCAGTGGATGACCGCCGCCGGCGGCATTGTGCATTCGGAAATGCCGGAACTGCACGATGGCTACATGCGCGGCTTCCAGCTCTGGATCAACCTGCCCGCCGCGGACAAGATGAAGGCCCCGCGCTACCAGGACATCCAGGCGGATCGGGTACCGGAATACCCCTTCGACGGTGGCCGGGTACGCGTGATCGCCGGCGAGGTGGTGCTCGAAGGCAATACCCTGGTGGGCCCGGTCTCCGGCGTGGCCACGGCGCCGACCTACATGGACCTGGTGATCGAGCCGGGTCGGGAACTGACTCTGCCGATCGAAGCGGACCACAATGCCATGATCTACGTGTACGACGGGGAAGTATCGGCCGGCGATGACGGCTTCTCACCCGTAGCCGCCACCAACGCCGGTCTCCTGTCACGCGGAGACGAGGTCCGCCTGCGTGCCGGGGATGAAGGCGCCGGCCTGCTTCTGCTTGCGGCAAACCCGGTGAAGGAGTCCGTGGTCCAGCACGGGCCTTTCGTGATGAACGCCCGGGATGAGATTGAGCAGGCGATCCGGGATTACCAGGAAGGGCGGTTTGAGCGGGAGGATGTGGCCCTTTCCTGACCCGCCCCTTGGCGTCGTCATGCATAAAAAACCCCGGCAGGGCGAACCTGACCGGGGTTTTTAACACTCTGGTACGTGGTTACAGCACGTTGTGCTTCACCAGCTTGCGCTTGTTGTGGGCGAGCCCGTCGAACGGGAAGTCGTCCACGCTCAGCATCTCCAGTACTTCGGCCTCGTACTTGCGCATGAACTCGGCGTCGTCCTGGGAGATCAGACCGGCTTCCAGACCCGCCTCGAACTTCTGCTCGGGGTGCAGGGCTTCGGTGGGCAGCTCACCCTTGGCGTGCGCCTTGTCCAGGGTCTTGTAGAGCTTGTCCGCGCGCGGGTAGTCCGCCAGAAGCTGGTTGTAGTGTGCCAGTGGGTTGAAGACCTCGCCCTTCTGTTCAAGCGTGTCCCAGGTGTTGCTGGTGAGCTTGGCGCGCAGCGCGGAGTCCGTGCTGATCGCGCGGGCAATCGCCTGGGTGCGCTTGTCGGAGGGTGCCTTCCAGCGCCGGCCCAGCGGCATGGTGACCCAGCGCAGGGCCACGGCAACCGCCCGATTCGGCAGGTTGTCCAGCAGCTCGTCCAGCGCTTTCTCGGCGCGGTTCAGGAGGTACTCGCAGCTGTAGGCCATGAGCTCGCGTTCGCCTTCCACGGCCTGCCCTTCGTGCCAGTTCTTGAGCACCATGGAGGTCAGGTAGAGGTTGGCGAGCACATCACCCAGCCGCGCCGAGAGCAGCTCGCGCAGCTTGAGGTCCGAGCCCAGTGTGGTCATGGCCGCGTCCGAGGCCAGGCCGAAGGCGGCGCTGAAGCGGTTCACGGCACGAGCATAGGGCGCCGCCGCGTTGTCGAAGGGTACGTCGCCACGGCCGAGACCAATGGCCTGGGTGAAGGCGCGGGCGGCATTGCCGAAGACGAGGCCCGCATGGTTGAAGAAGGCATCGTCGAAGGCATCGATGTCGTCACTGTCCTTGGCCGCCAGCTCATCCAGTACATAGGGATGGCAGCGGATCGCACCCTGACCGAAGATCATCAGACTGCGGGTCATGATGTTGGCGCCCTCCACCGTGATGGAGACGGCCGAGCCCGCGAAGGACAGCCCCAGATAGTTGCGTGGCCCAAGGGTGACAGTCTTGCCACCGTGCACATCCATGGCGTCGGAGAGGATGTCACGCTGGTACTCGGTCAGCTGGCTCTTGAGGATGGCCGAGGGCACCGCCGGTTTCTCGCCGTTGTCGATCATGTTGGCGGTCTGCATCACCGCGGACTGGGCGATGTAGGCCTTGCCGGCAATGCGCGCCAGCGGTTCCTGCACGCCTTCCATGTCCGCCACCGGGGTATTGAACTGGCGGCGGATGCGGGTGAAGCCGCCGGCCAGGCCCACGGCATAGCGGCCACTGCCACTGGCACCGGAGGGCAGGGTGATGCAGCGGCCCACGGAGAGGCACTCAACCAGCATGCGCCAGCCCTGGCCGGCCATATCCGGGCCGCCGATGATGTAGTCCAGAGGAATGAACACATCCTTGCCCTTGATCGGCCCGTTCATGAAGGGGGTACCGATGGGCGCGTGACGGCGACCGATTTCCATACCTTCGGTGTCACGCGGGATCAGGGCGCAGGTGATGCCCAGATCCTTCTGTTCGCCCAGCAGGTTGTCCGGGTCGAACATGCGGAAGGCCAGACCGACCACGGTGGCGATGGGCGCCAGAGTGATCCAGCGCTTCTCGAAGTTCAGGCGCAGGCCGACCACTTCCTTGCCGTCGATCTCCTGTTTGCACACGATGCCGGTGTCCGGCAGCGAGGTGGCGTCGGACCCGGCGCGCGGGCCGGTGAGGCCGAAGCAGGGAATCTCCCGGCCGTCGGCCAGGCGTGGCAGGTAGTAGTTCTTCTGGTCGTCGGTGCCGTACTTGAGCAGCAGCTCACCGGGGCCCAGGGAGTTGGGCACGCCCACAGAAACCATCAGGGACTCGTTCACGGAGAGCTTCTGCAGCACCGCGGACTGGGCGCGGGCGGAGAGGCCGAGGCCGCCGTATTCCTTCGGGATGATCATGCCGAAGAAGCGTTCCTTCTTCAGGTAGTCCCAGACCTCCTTGGGCAGGTCCGCGCGCTCGAAGCCGATGTCCCAGGCATTGCACATGCTGGCCGCCACGGCGCACTGGTTGTCCACGAACGCCTGCTCGTCCTGGGAGAGACCTGTGTTGCGATTGGTCAGCAGACGGTGCCAGTCCGGGCGGCCGGTGAAGAGTTCACCGTCCCAGCCAACGGTGCCCGCGTCCAGGGCTTGCTTCTCGGTCTCAGAGACCTTGGGGGCGACCTTCTTGAACATGGCGAAGGCGCGCGGGGTGAGCCACTGGCGGCGCAGGCCGGGGAGTCCGGCAAAGGCGGTGATGCCGGCGCCGATGAACAGCAGCAGGCTGAACCAGCCGGTGCCCATGAACAGGCCGATGATGCCGACCACGACCATGACGGCGATGGCCGCCGCTGCGCCGGATTCGCGCCGCAGCACGAACAGCAGGCCGGCGAGAGCGAGCAGAACAACAATGAGGAGATCCATAGTGTTTCCCTGTGTTGGCCTTGGAGTTGGATTGTCTGGCTGTATACGATACCAGCAATGCAACGGATTGTATCGCCGTTGGGCCCGCTGATGGCAAGCGTTGTGGCGTTGTTGGCAGGGAAGGGGGAGGGGCTGGTGGTTACAAATCACAACCCGGGATGGCCGGTGGTCGGGGTTTACCTCTGGTCAGAAGTTGTTCAATATGGGAGGTAGACAACCCACCTGAGCGAGGTGAGAGGCATGATTGAAGGCATGAACCCGCAGGCGGCCAACCTGGCTCGGGATACCGGCGCCCAGCAGTTGCAGTCGCGTGGCGCCCAGGAAAGTGCCAACCAGGGGCCCCAGGCTCGTGAGAATTCAGTCGGCAACACTAATGCCCGGCCAGCGCAGGACGTGAGCGTCCAGATCTCCCAGCAGGGCCTGGATTCCGCTGCCGCCAACAGTGGTGAGGCGGTGCCCGATGCCGCCGCCACGGATACCAATACGGCGTCGACACTGTCCAGCGGTGACTTCGGCAGTGCTGCCAGTGAGACGGGCAACAGTGCCAGCAGCCGTGCCGAGGCCACCAACAGCCCGGGTGGCGGAGCCGTAGCCGGCAACCAGTCGGTCAGCGCGGACGAGCAGCTGGGCACCAATATCGACGTGGAGGCGTAAACCGCCTCCCGCCGTTTTCCTTTCTACTGGCTTTCCGCCAGCGTCGGATAATCCGTGTAACCCCGTTCATCGCCGCCGTAGAAGGTGCTGGCATCCCACTCATTGAGCGGTGCGTCCTGCCGGAAGCGTTCCACCAGATCCGGATTGGCAATGATCGGCCGGCCGAAGGAGGCCAGGTCACAGCGCCCGGCATTGATGCGTTCAATGGCTTCATTCCGGCTGTAGGCCCCGTTGCCGATATAGGCGCCGGTGAATTCCTCGCGGATGGCGTCGATCACGGATTCCGGGCGGCCGTTCTCATGGTTGCCCTGGAAGGAATCCTCCACCACCTCGATGTAGGCCAGGCCTGCTTCCTGCACCTTGCGTGCCAGAGCCCGGAAGGTACTGTGCGGGTCCGCGTCGAACATGCTGTTGAAGCTGCCGGTGGGGCTGACCCGGATGCCGATGCGTGCCGCTGGCCAGACCTGCTTGACCGCTTCCACCACCATCATCGGGAACCGCAGGCGATTTTCCACTGAGCCGCCATAGTCGTCGGTGCGGTGGTTGCTGCCGGACTTGATGAACTGGTCCAGCAGGTAACCGTTGGCGGCGTGGATCTCGATGCCGTCGAAGCCGGCTTCGCGGGCGTTCTCGGCGCCCTGGCGGTACTGTTCAACAATGCCGGGCAGCTCATCGGCTTCCAGTGCACGGGGCGTGGGGATATCCACCATGCCGGAGTCGGCGCTGATGAACACCTGGGAGCCTTCCGGCTTGATGGCCGAGGGACCCACGGGCAGTTCGCCACCAGGCTGCAGTTCCGGATGGGAAATGCGGCCCACGTGCCAGAGCTGGGCGTGCATGCGGCCGCCGGCCGCGTGGACCGCGTCCGTGACTTTGCGCCAGCCGGCGATCTGCTCCGGGGTGTAGATGCCAGGTGTGTAGGCGTAGCCCTGGCCCTGCTGGGAAACCTGCGTTGCCTCGCTGATGATCAGCCCGGCACTGGCGCGCTGGGCGTAATAGCGGGCGTTCATGTCGCTGGGTACGTCGCCCGGCTGGCTGGCCCGGGCGCGGGTCAGCGGCGCCATGATGATGCGATTGGGCAGCTCGAGATCGCCCAGGGTAAAGGGTTCAAAAAGCACGTTGTCCCCGTTGGTCATCGAAGGGTCTCCTCTTGGTGGTCGGATGGTTTCTGATAGATACGTCTACGACAGAAAACCGAATCCGATTGATGTGCTCTATAAGATGGGGGTGAGAGGAGACCCCTTCAACCGGTCAGCGTGTCTCAGGTTGTCAGTATCATCCGCAATCCCTCCAGCTCCACGCCGGCCCGGTCTATGGCCGCAGTGCCCTGTTCGCGCTGGGCTTCCAGGGCCTCGATCTCGCGGTTTTTCAGTTCATTACTGGTGGCCTGCAGTTCCCTGAGTGCTTCGATTTCGGTGTTGTAGTGGGCCTCCAGGGCCTGTCGGGCGTCGGCGATGGTTTCCGGCAGGCCTGCCTCGGCCTTCTCCCGGATGGCCGGCAGCAGGGCCTCGATGTCGTCGCGCAGGCGCGGCAGGATCTGCTGGGCGTCCTTGCGCTTGATGCGGCCACCGATCTGGTTGAGCTTGTCGTGGGTGAGCATGGCGCTCAGGTCGCGGCCGTCACTGGTCAGCAGCAACCGGCCCGGGGCCAGTGGCAGGAAGCGGCCCACGGCCACGGCGCGCGGGGCGGCGGTGGTGACGCGGTAGAGCGCCTCCAGCATCAGGGTGCCGGGCTGTACGCCCTTGAGCTCCAGGGTGATGAGGGCGGCGTTGCCGAGCTCTGAATCGGTCACCATGTTCATGGCATCGCGCACCATGGGGTGCTCCCAGCTCATGAAGGCCAGGTCCTCCCGGGCCAGCGCCACATCCCGCTCCAGGGTGAAGCTGAGGCCGTCGTCCGGCAGGTGCGGGAAGTGCTCGGTTTTCATATGGTCCGTGGGCCGGATGGTCCACTGTTCCTTGCCGGTTTCCTCGTGGTCGATGCCGTACTGGTCCAGCAGCTGGGTAAGGTAGGCGGCAAGATCGTCCGGCGCCTCGGTTTCCCGGATGGTGCTGATGCTGGCATCGGCGGCTGCCTGTTCGTCCCGGGTGAGGGAGGCGATCAGGCGGCGCTCCTCCTGCAGGCTTTCCTCCTGGGCTTCACGTGCCTGGCGCGTGGCTTCCAGAAGCCCGTCCAGCGGCGCTTCCGGGTCATTGAGGGCGGCGTCGAGCTGTTCCGCAACCTCGTGCTGAACCGCCACGCCCGTGGGGCAGTAGGCCTGGAGGGCGTTGAGGCCCTGCTGGTACCACTGGAAGAGCACCTGCTGGGCTGAGCCAGCGATGTAGGGCACATGGATGTGGATGCGCTCCCCCTGGCCGATGCGGTCAAGCCGGCCGATGCGCTGCTCCAGCAGGTCCGGGTTCTGGGGCAGATCGAACAGCACCAGGTGGCGGGCGAACTGGAAGTTGCGCCCCTCGCTGCCGATCTCGGAGCAGATCAGTGCCTGGGCACCCTGCTCGTCGTCCGCGAACCAGGCGGCGGCGCGGTCGCGCTCGATGATGCTCAGGCGTTCATGGAAGGCGGCGCTGCGGATGCCGGCACGCAGCTGCAGGAAATGCTCCAGCGTCTCGGCGGTATCCGCATGGGCACAGATGACCAGGACTTTTTCGTTGCGGTTGGCCTTGAGCATCTGCTGGAGCCAGGCGACACGGGGATCCTCTGCGAGCCAGGTTTCACTGTCCAGGCCGGCTTCCGGGAAAAGGCCTGCAGTCCCCGCCAGCTGAGCCTGTTCGGCGTAGTCCAGGCCCGCCTCAAGCGGGGCGGATTCCACCACCCGTTCCGGAAAGCCACCCACGTCATCGCGGGTGTGGCGGAACAGGACGCGGTGCTGCTCGGGCAGGCCACCGTGGTCACGCACCGTCTGCTGGAAGGCCGCGTAGTCGGTGAAGCGCGCGGGATCGATCAGGCGCAGCCGCGCGAAGTGGCTGTCCAGGCCCACCTGTTCGGGGGTGGCGGTTAACAGCAGCACCCCCGGAATCTGCCCGGCGAGCCGTTCCACGGCCTGGTAGCCGGCATCAGCGCCGTCCGGCGTCCAATGCAGGTGATGGGCTTCGTCCACCACCAGCAGGTCCCAGCCCGCTTCCTCCGCGGCGGCCAGGTTGGCCTCGCTGTCACTGAGCAGCGAGAGCGGGCAGAGTACGAACTGTTCGTTCTCGAAGGGGTTGCCTTCCTCGGCCTCCAGGCGTTCCTGGTTGAAGAGCGCGAAATGCAGGTTGAAACGCCGGCGCATCTCCACGAACCACTGGGTCAGCAGTGCGTCCGGCACCACCACCAGCAGCCGTTCGGCCTGGCCGGTGATGACCTGGCGGTGGAGAATCAGCCCGGCCTCGATGGTTTTGCCCAGGCCGGCCTCGTCCGCCAGCAGCAGGCGCGGATGGGGCCGGCGAGCGGTCTGCTCGGCGATCGCGACCTGGTGCGGCAGCAACTGGGTCCGGGTGCCGATGAGCCCGCGAGCCGGCGAAGCCTGGAGTCGTGCCTGGTGCTGCAGGGTGGCATAGCGGAGCTGGAAGTCGCCATTGCGGTCAAACTGGCCGCAGAACAGACGCTGCTCGGGGTGCACGAAACGGGCATGGGGGCTGAGCATGACCTCCGTCAGGGTGACCGGTTCGCCGGCCTCGTCCTCGCATTCGTAGGTAAAGAGCCCCTCGGAATCCTCCACTTCGCGCACGGTCAGTGCGCGCTCATGGCGGTCCCTCAGGGTCTCGCCCACGCGGTAGCGCACCCGGGCGAGGGGCGCGTTGTCCATGGCGTAGGTGCGTTCTTCCTCGGCTGCGGGAAAGGCAATGGTAACGCGGCGGCCGCTGACGTCGGTGATCAGGCCGAGGCCGAGATCGGATTCGGTCTGGCTGACCCAGCGCTGGCCCATTGTGAAGGTCATGGAGGCTCCGGACTGGCTGTTTCGGGAGCGCAAACGTAGCGGCTGTGTCGGCTTATTGCAATGCGTGATTGGCCGGGGGTACCGGGCCCGGCTAGAATGCCGGCAGCAGCCCTTCACAGGAGCCGGATTTGGCAGCCAGCGACATGGACACCCGTTATGCCTGAGGCGGACAGCAGCATCCTGGCTGGCCTCTTCGCGGTTTTCTACGTGAGCCTGGCTATTGCCGCCTCCGGGCATGCCATCCTCAAAAAGGAAGACAGCCGCGCGGCGGTGGCCTGGGTCGGCGTTATCTGGCTGGCGCCGCTGATGGGATCGCTCCTTTACCTGATGTTCGGCATCAACCGCATCCGGCGCAGGGCGGCCGAGCTGCGTGGCGAAATGCCCAGGGTGGATCAGGGATCGGCGGTGCGGGCCTATGTGCCCGAAGACATGGGCCGGGAGCTTCCCCGGGAGATGCAGGCGCTGGCCCGCCTGGCCGACCGGGTCTCACGCCAGCCCCTGCTCACCGGCAACCGTCTTACACCGCTGAGTAACGGAGACGAGGCCTATCCCCGCATGCTCGAGGCCATTGCCAGCGCCCGCCAGAGCATCACCCTGAGCACCTACATCTTCAGCAATGATGCCGTGGGCCGGGATTTCGCCCGCAGCCTGGGGCAGGCCGTGCGCCGGGGCGTGAGTGTGCGGGTGCTGGTGGACGCGGTGGGGCTGCGCTACTCCGTTCCCTCGATCATCCGGCACCTGCGCCGTGAGCGGGTGCCCTATGCCCGCTTCATGCCCACGCGCACACCGCTGGCCATGCCCTTCATGAACCTGCGCAACCACCGCAAGATGCTGGTGGTGGACGGCCTGCTCGGATTCAGCGGCGGTATGAACATCGCCGCCGGCAACTGTGTGGAGAGCCAGCCGCGCCATCCCATCCGGGATCTGCATTTCGCCATTGAAGGGCCGGTGGTCGCGGAGCTGCAGACCGTATTCGCCGAGGACTGGGCCTTCGCCTGCCGGGAACGGCTCAACGGCGAACGCTGGTTCCCCAAGCCCTATGCCCCCGGATCCACCCTCAGCCGCGTGATTCCCGACGGGCCGGATGAAAACCTGGATACCCTGCGTCAGGTCATTGTCGGGGCCCTTTCGGTGGCGCGGCGCCATGTACGGGTCATGACGCCCTATTTCCTGCCTGATGCCACCGTTCAGGACGCGCTCAAGACGGCGGCGTTGCGCGGTGCCACCGTGGATGTGGTTCTGCCACTGCGCAATAACCTGCCGATGGTGGACTGGGCGTGCCGGGGGCAGCTGGAGGACCTGCTCCAATGGGGCGTGCGGGTCTGGTACAGCCCGGGCGAATTCGATCACAGCAAGCTGTTCACGGTGGACGGGCGGTGGTGCATGGTCGGGTCCGCCAACTGGGATCCGCGCAGCCTGCGCCTGAATTTCGAGTGCAACCTGGAGTGCTACGACGTGCGCCTGGCGCGCTCGCTGGAACGGATGGTTGACCAGGTGCGGGCCAACGCGGAGGCGCTTGAGCTGGCCGATCTGCGCAATGCCTGGCTGCCAGTGCGCCTGCGCAACGGCATTGCTCGGCTGATGTCGCCCTATCTGTAAAAGTGTTAATGAATTCGTGGCCTTTGCGCGTGAAACACCCCCCGGAGTCGCGTTATGCTCGCGGGCTCATACATCATTAACACTACAACCGGAGTGTTCCCTATGAAGACCTTCCGACTCCTCGCCGCCGGCCTTGCCATGGCGTTTGCCTTCACCGCCGGCGCCCAGCAGATGGGTCAGCAGGGTGGTGACCAGGTGGATCAGCTGGCCCGCATGATCGATCTCACTGATGAGCAGCAGGAAGAGATCCGTGGCATCCTGGATGAGATGCAGGGTGATATCCAGGAGACCCAGAAGCAGATCCAGCAACTGCAGCAGAAGCTGGACGGCCGGGTTGGCCCGGACTATGACGAGGAAGCCATCCGGGCGGATGCCGAAAAGCTGGGTAATCTTACCGGTGAGATGACAGCGGAAAGCATTCTGCTCCAGTCCCGCGTGGAGTCGGTGTTCACCGAGGAACAGCGCAAAGAGCTGGAAAAGCAGATGCAGAAGCAGCGCCAGCAGATGCAGCGTATGCAGCAGCAGATGCGTCAGCAGCGTAGTCAGGGCCAAGGCCAGGGCCAGGGTCAGCAGTAAGACTGACGCGCGTGATGCGTACGGGTGGTTCCCCGGTCAGAACAGGCTGGGAACCACCCGTCAGAACAGGCCGGCATCCAGTCCCGCTGCCAGGTAAAGGCCCAGTTCCTCACACTGGGTTATGAATTCCTCCCGGAATTCACCGTGGCAGAGCAATGGCTCCTGCACTGCCCGCCAGCGCAGCCCGGTGGTGATGGTATCGATGGCCTTCAGTGTTCCCGTTCCATCCTTCCCCGCCCGTACAAAACTGGCAAACGGCAGGGCCTGTGTCTGTTCCAGGCAGGGGTAATAGATCCGATCAAAAAAATCTTTTAGCGCACCGCTCATAGTTCCTAGATTCTCGGTGGTCCCGAGAATGATGGCGTCCGCTGCGAGCACATCGTCCGGACCCGCTTCCAGGGGCGGTATGTGCCGAGCCTCGACGTTTTCGATATCCTCATGACGAGCGCCCTGCAGTACGGCCTCGGCCATGAGGGATGTATTGGGCGACGGGGTGTGGGCGACGATCAAAAGCTGCCTGGCAGTCACTGGGCCACCTCCTGCGGGGAACCAGTCCTTATGGTGGTGCGTATGAGACTCAAGTCAATCCATTCCAGCGCAACGGGGAATCCAAACCTATGAAATACCGTGGCATGAGTGAGCACTTCACCCACGACCAGCCGGCCAGGGTGGGCGTGCTCATCACCAACCTGGGCACGCCGGATGAACCCACCACGCCGGCGCTGCGCCGCTATCTGGATCAGTTCCTCTCGGATCCCCGCGTGATCGAGCTGCCGCGGCTTCTCTGGTGGCTGATCCTGCACGGCATTGTGCTGCGGACCCGCCCGAAGAAATCCGCTGAGGGCTATCGCAGCGTCTGGAGCGAGGATGGATCACCGTTGCTGGTGCACACGCGTGGCCAGGCCGAGGGGCTGAAGCAGCGCCTGCAGTTCCGCTACGGGCAGAACATCGAGGTGGCCTACGCCATGCGCTACGGCAATCCGTCGATCGAATCCGCGATTGAGGATCTGCAGCGCCGGGGTGTGCGCCAGCTCCTGGTTCTGCCGATGTACCCCCAGTACTCGGCTTCCACTACCGGGTCCACCTTCGATGCGCTGGCGCAGGACTTCCAGCAGCGGCGCTGGCTGCCGGATCTGCGCTTCATCAGCCATTACCATGACTTTGAGCCCTACATCGAGGCCTTGGCGCGCAAGATCGAGCGCTACTGGGAAGACAATGGCCGGCCGGACATGCTGGTGCTGTCCTACCACGGCGTGCCCAAGCGCTACCTGCTCAACGGGGATCCCTATCACTGTGAATGCCACAAGACCACGCGGCTGCTGGCCAGGCGGCTGGGGCTGCGCGAGGGTGAGTACATGACCACCTTCCAGTCCCGCTTCGGCAATGAGGAGTGGCTCCAGCCCTATACGGACGAAACCATGAAGTCACTGCCCGGCCAGGGCGTGAAGCGGGTCCATGTGGTCTGTCCCGGTTTCTCATCGGACTGTCTGGAGACTATCGAAGAGATTGATGAGGAGAACCGGGAGTACTTCATGGAGGCCGGAGGCGAGGATTTCCACTACATTCCGGCGTTGAACTCGGACGAGGATCACATCGACATGATCACCACCCTGGTGGAAAAGCATATGCAGGGCTGGACCCTGCCCGAGAACAACCCGGAGGAGCTGGCGGCCAGCCGCGAGCGCGCCGAGGCACTCGGGGCTGACCAGTAGGGCGGGTCAGGCGGCGACCAGATCGAAGCGGATCTGGCGGCGCTCCTCATCCACCTCCCTGAAGCGCACCGTCACCGCCTGGTCCAGCCGGAAGCGGCGCTGGTCACTGGCGATGGTGTGGGTGACCGGGTCGAAGCTGAACTTCTCGGGCAGATCCCGTGCGGCCACAAAGCCCACCAGGCCGGTTTCATCCAGCTTCACCTGGAAGCCTCCGGCGTTGACCTGGACGATGGTGCCCTGGTGCGCCGCGTCCCCCAGGCTGGGGGCGAACTGGCACTTGAGACTGTGCTCCATTTCGTTGACCGCCTGGCGCAGCTGCCACTGGGACTCCTGCAGGGCCTTGAGCACGGACTCATCCCACTCGGGTTTGCCAGCAAGACCCAGGTGGTGGCGGATCAGCCGGTGCACGAAGTAGTCGCTGTACTTGCGCAGAGGCGAGGTCATGGTGGTGTAGAGAGAAAGGCCCATGCCCTGGTGGGGCGCCGCCTGGGTGGCCATTTCGGCGCGTTCGAGCTGGCGCATGACGATGGCCTTCACCGGCAGCTCCGTCTCCAGTGCCGATGCCCGGCGTACGAGGCTGGTAAAGCCCTCCGGTGTGGTCGGGTCAACGTCCAGAAGCTCCGGGCAGTGCTGTTCCAAGAGCTGGCGGATGTTGTCCGCCTTTTCCTCACGCACGCCGGCATGGGTGATGAAGAGTCCATCCCCGCTGCGCTGCTGCAGGAAGTCCGCCGCACAGCGGTTGGCGGCGATCATGCATTCCTCGATCAGCCGGTGGGCGCTGGTCTGGTAGGCTTTCTGGATGCTGCGGATCTTGCGGTTCTCGTCCAGTCGGATGCGGTAGTCCGGCCGTTCCTCGTTGACCAGGGCGTTGGTCTCGCGCCACTGACGCAGGGCCTGACCCACGGATTTCAGCTGGTTCAGGCTCTCCAGGGTGGTGTCGTCCAGCGCCTGGGTCTCCTCGTCAGTCCGGTCCTCAAACAGGGCTGCGACGCTTTCGTACGCCAGCTTGGCGCGTGAGCGGATAGTGGCGGCGTACAGCTGGTAATCGCCCATGTTGCCTTCGGCGTCCAGCTGCAGGTCACAGACCAGTGCCAGCCGGTCCCTGCCCGCCATGAGCGAGCCCAGGTCCTGGCTGATGGCCGAGGGCAGCATGGCCCGGGGCTGGCCGGGGAAGTAGGCGGAGCTGGCGCGCAGCCGTGCTTCCTGTTCCGTGGCTCCATCCTCCGGAAGCAGCGCCGCTGGGTCCGCAATGGCGATGCACAGGCGCCAGCCCCCTTCCGGGCGTGCCTGGGCCATGACGGCGTCGTCCATGTCCTGGGTGCTGGGGGCGTCGATGGTGACGAAGGGCAGATCCGTCAGATCCTCACGCCCGGATGTGGCCTGTTCAATGGCCGCCTCCGAGAGTGTAGCGATCTCTTCGTTCACCGCCTCTGGCCATTCGTCGCGCAGCTGGTATTTGGCCATGGCGTAGCCGCGCTCGATGCCCGGGTCCGACTCGTTACCGATGACACTCAACACCTCGGCCTGGGCGTTGCCGCTGCTGAACGGATGACGGGTGACCCGGGCATGGACGAAGTCGCCGTTCTTCGCCTCGTTGCGCTGTTTCGGGGGTACGAAGAACCAACGGCTCAGGCCGTTGATGTCCGGCGCCACAAAATGGCCCTTGCCCCGGACCACGTACTGGCCGATGAAGGTATCCAGAACCCGCTCATCGACGCTCTCAAGCTCCCCTGCCTGCTTGCCGCCGTTGCCCTGGGTGATCTGGATCTGGACGCGGTCGCCCAGCAGTACCTTCTGGGCTTCGTCCTTGGGCAGATAGATGTCGCGGCCGTCATCCAGGGTGACGAAACCGAAGCGTCCGGTGACGCGCTTGATGGTGCCTGCAAACAGCTCCTTGTCGGACTGGATGTCGGAACGGAGCTGCTGGAGCTGGTTCAGGGCGTCGCTGTTCAGCATTGAGAGAATAACCTGTCAGTATTGCGGAGTCAGAGGCTGGTCTGGGCGGGGTAGTGTTCAAAGACTTCCTGCTCACCGTTGTCCCGGAAAAGAATCACATCGAAGGCGTCCCGGCCACGGCCTTCCACCTCCATGCCCGGCGAGCCTACCGGCATACGCGGCACGCTGAGGCCGGCGGCTTCGGGTTGCTCCCGCAGAAGACGCTTCACGTCGGAGGCGGGGACATGGCCCTCAATGAGGTAGCCGTCGATGAAGGCGGTGTGGCAGCTTGCCAGTGAGCGTGGCAGCCCGGCTTCCTGTTTGACGCGGTTGATGTTGCTGACTTCCCGCTTTTCAGCCTGGAAACCGGCGTCGCGCATGTGATTGATCCAGTCGCCGCAGCAGCCGCAGGTGGGCGAGGCGAAGACGGTGAGGGTCTGCTCCGGGGCGGCGCTGTTGTTCGCCTGCTCCGCTGGGGCGGTTTCCTCCCGGGTGCCGGAAACCAGCTGGGTGGCGCCAAGGGCGACAGCGGCGATGGCGGCCAGGCTCAGTACAGTGATGATCAGGCGGCGCATGATGGTCAGGAGTACTCTGTTGTGTTGGCTCGGTTGAAACCGATGTGTTTCACCAGTTCATCCGCGGCCAGGGGCGGGCTGATCCGTTCACCCTGGGCGAAATCGCACCGGTGTGCGTTGACGAACGTCAGGTGCGCATCGGTATCGACACCCGTTGCGGTGACCTGCATGCCCAGATTGTGGGCCAGGTTGATGATCGCCCTGACGATGACACTGTCATTATGACGGCTGGTGACGCGCCGTACAAAGCCCGGCTCGATTTTAAGCTGATGCACCGGGAAGTCCCTGACCCAGGCGAGGGAGGCGGTGCCCTGTCCGAAGCCGTCGATACTGATGGGCAGGCCCAGCTCGCTCAGCGCCCGCAGCTGCTTTTCCCGCTGGTGGCCGTTGCTGGCGAGACTGGCCTCGGCCAGCTCCATTTCCAGGGCTTCCGGGGCGATCTCACAGCGCCTCAGGGTCCCGGCGATATGCTCCACCAGGCCGCCGTCCTCAAGTTCCGGGCCGTACAGGTTGACCGCCACCGTCAGGTGGTGCGCCCCGCTCTCGCGCCAGCGCCGCAGCTGATCGCATACCAGCGTGATGGTGTGACGGGTGATGGCCGGTGTCAGGCCTGTTTCCAGTGCCGCTTCCATGAAGGATTCGGGCCCCAGGTCCCCCCGTTCAGGGTGCTCCCAGTACAGCTTGGCCTCCGCCGAAACCCATTGCCCTGTGGCCAGGTCCTGCTGTGGCTGATAGCGCAGATGGAAGCGCCTGTGCTCCAGGGCATCGTGCAGCCCCCAGTGCAGCTCCATACGCTCCCGGATCCGTTCGTGCAGGCGTTCGTTGTAGAACTGGTAGCGGGTGCCGGAAAGCGCCGCCGCCTGGTTGAGCGCTGCCTCGGCACTGGCGATCAGTGACTGGGCGTCCCCCACATGATCCGGGAAGAGGGCGACACCAATGGAGGCGGACAGGTAGCGGTCTTCGTCATCCATTCGGATGGGACGCCGGAACAGATCCCGGATGCGGTCCAACAGGTGGATCAATGATTCCAGATCCGACAGCGGGTAGCAGCGCAGGTAGAAGTCGTCGCTGCTGGCCCGGCAGAACAGGTGGTTGCTGTCCTCCAGGGTGCGCAGGCGCTCGGCCACCGACATCAGCAGCTGGTCGCCGTAATCGTGGCCCATGGAGTTGTTGAGCGTCTGGAAGCTGTCCAGGTCAATCGCGATCACCGCGATCTTCTCACCGGACAGGCGTGCGCGCTGGACCGCGTAATCCAGGTCCTCCATGAAGAAGTGCCGATTGGCGAGGCCTGTCAGCGGGTCGTTGCTGGCAATGCGTTCGAGGTCAGCTACGGCACTCACCCGTCGGTCCGTTTCCTGACGCAGGGCGGCACGGGTTTTTTCCAGCAGCTGGTTATGGCGCTGAAGGCCCTGTCCCAGTGCCAGCGCCAGGGTGCCCAGGGCCCCGCAGGTGAGGATCAGCGGTGGCCAGAACGGCCCCTGGTGCCAGGACAGTATGGTCCCGGCTGCAACCAGCGACAGGGTGGTGAGCCAGGCCAGCGTGAGCAGAATCGGCGGTCGGGTGTCAGCACTGAACAGCGAACGCAGTGACATCGGGGTCGGGCCTCAGGGCCGGAAGCGGTGGTTTCTCAGTGTAGGAAAGTGTGCACAAATGTCCACGGCCGCTATGAGCGCTGGCGGGACGCCCCCAGTGTAACCGACACCGAGTCCGAGAAACGCAGGGCATGGGGCTTGTCGATTTCCACCTCGGCCTCCAGAACAGCCTCGGGCTCCATGGCCAGGTCCAGGACTTCACGGGTCATCCGTTCCAGCAGTGCGAAGCTGTTGCCCTCGACATACGCAATGATGTTCTTGGTGATGGTGCGGTAGTTCAGCGCCGCCTCGATGTCGTTATTGCGGATGGCCTGGTCGGCGTCATACAGCAGTCGGATGTTGATCACTACGTCCTGACGGTTGTTGATCTCCTCCTCCTTGATGCCGACGTAGGTGCGCAGGCGGAGATCCTTGATGCGGATGGTGGCGGTGCGTGCGTCGGTCATGGCGGCCCCGTGGCGGTCAGCTGCGTTTGAGCAGGGTCAGGAATTCCATGCGCGTGGCCTGGGATTCACGGAAGGTGCCCAGCATCACTGAGGTCTTCATGGTGGAGTTCTGCTTTTCCACCCCGCGCATCATCATGCACATGTGATGGGCCTCGATGACCACCGCCACACCCTTGGCACCGGTGACCTCCTGGATGGCCTCGGCGATCTGGCGTGTGAGCGATTCCTGGATCTGCAGCCGACGGGCGAACATATCCACGATGCGGGCACACTTGGAAAGCCCCAGGACCCGTCCGTTGGGCAGATAGGCCAGGTGGCACTTGCCCACAAAGGGCAGCAGGTGGTGCTCGCAGAGGGAGTAGAGCTCGATGTCCTGGACCGCAACCATCTCATCATTGGAGGATTCAAAAATGGCACCGTTGACGATCGAATCCAGGTCCTGATGATAGCCATGGGTCAGGAATTCCATGGCCTTGGCGGCACGTTCGGGGGTCTCAGCCAGGCCCTCGCGTTCCGGGTCCTCTCCCAGCCGCTGGATGATGTCCCGGTAATCGGCCGCCAGCCCCTCAGTGTTGTGCTCCATGGTGTGCTCCCGGGTTCAACCCATCGTTGATCAGCGATCCATTATGCCGTTCGCCCGAATCCCATCATAGATAGGTTCAATGGAGGACGGCGGACGGATTATCTCTTTTTCTCGGTTTACGACGCAATGAAGGCACTGGATGAGTGTTACAGGCTCGTTGCATATTGCACATTGCGATAGACTCAGCCGCCGGAAGACAGAATCGTCGCACAACAGACAGGGAGAGACCGTGATGGACCGGATCGAGGGGGAATCCCATGGACTGCAGCGCTGGCAGGAGGCCGGGTGCTGGTTCATGTACGGCGAGCATGCGGTCTTCAGCCGTATCGGCGGTCGGGGTGAGCCCCTGCTGCTGATCCACGGCTTTCCCACGGCCTCCTGGGACTGGCACCGATTGTGGCCGGCGCTGAGTGAGCACTACCGGCTGCTGGCGCCGGACATGCTGGGATTCGGGTTCTCGGACAAGCCCCAGGATCACGACTATTCCATCATTGAACAGGCGGACCTGATCCAGGGCTGGCTGGAGCAGATGGGCGAGGAACGGGTGCATGTCATGGCGCACGACTACGGGGCGACCGTGACCCAGGAGCTGCTGGCGCGCCAACGCGAGGGCAGCCTGGGATTCCGCCTTGAGAGTGTCGCCCTGATGAATGCCGCGCTCTTCCCGGAGGTCCACCAGCCCATCCTGATCCAGAAACTCCTTCTGGGGCCGCTGGGCGGGCTGGTGAGCCGGGCGCTGACCCGACGGGTGTTTGAAAACAGCCTGGGGCGCATCTTCGGCGCGGCCACCCAGCCCACGGCACGGGATATCGAGGATTTCTGGCAGCTGCTGATCCACAACAACGGACGGGGCGTCATCCATCGCATCATCCACTATATGGAAGAGCGCCGGGTTCACCGGCACCGCTGGGTGGGTGCGCTCCAGGCCATCGATCAGCCGGCGCTGCTGATCTGGGGCGGGGCGGATCCGGTCTCCGGGGCCCCGATGCTGGCGCGTTACCGCGAGCTGGTCAGTGACCGCGGGATTGCACTGCTGGACGACATTGGTCACTATCCGCATTTCGAGGCGCCCGCGGAAACGCTCCAGCACTACCTGGCCTTCCGTCGCCGTATTGCACTGGGTAATGACTGACCGCGCTGATGACCGATTCCATACCGCCCCTGAGCATCCATGCCGGTGACCGCGCCCTGGCACGGATCCGTGAACGCGGACTCCATCCGGGGGATGTGGGCACCATTCCCGGCGCGGCGGGTGGCTCCAAGGCTCTGGGGCTGCTGGGGCTGGACCGGGTACTGTTCGGGGACTGGCTGGAACGGGAACCGCGAGAGCGCACTCTGATCGGCTCGTCCATTGGCAGCTGGCGTTTTGCCTGTGCCTGCACGCCGGAGCCGGTGGCCGCTCTGGAGCGCCTCGGGGAGCTCTACACCACCCAGCGCTTTCCGAGAGGGATAACCCCGGCGCAGGTTTCCGAGCAGTGCCGGGAGATGCTGCAGGCGCTGCTTGGCGGGCATGAGGCCGCCATCCTTGAGCAGCAGCGTTACCGTCTGAACGTGATGGTGGCACGCTCGAAAGGGCTGGTGGCTTCGGACCGCAGGCCGCTGCTGATGGCCGGTCTGGCGCCGGTGGTGCTGGCGAATGCCATTCACCGGCCCTGGATCCGGCTGGGGTTTGAGCGGATGGTGATGCACGATGAGCGCGCCGAGCCCCCACTGGATGCCTTCAGCGACTTCCCCGGGCGTTATGAGGGACTGAACGCGGGCAACCTGCAGGCCGCGCTGCTGGCCTCAGCCTCGATTCCCTTCGTGATGAACGCCGTGGACACAATCCCCGGTGTTGCGGGCCACTCGTTCCGGGACGGCGGCCTGACCGATTACCATCTGGACCTTCCCTACGCCGGGGACGATCTTGTCCTCTATCCGCACTTTACCCAGCGGATCGTGCCGGGCTGGTTCGACAAGAGCCTCCCCTGGCGCAACGGGGATCCCGAGCGCCTGCGCAACCTGGTTCTCATTGCGCCCACACAGGCGTACCTGGAGGGGCTGCCGGATGGCAAGCTGCCGGATCGTCGGGATTTCCCGGCCTATCGGGACGATGACGCCACGCGCGAAGCCCACTGGCGCCGGGCCATGGCTGAGAGCCAGCGGCTGGGGGACTACTTCCTGGAGCTGGTGGACAACGACCGCGTGGCCCAGGTGGCGAGGCCACTGTCCGAACTGGGCTGAGGCTCAGTCGCGCGTCCGGTCCTTTTCCAGCTCATCCACCCGTCGGCGCAGCTCGCGGACCTCCTCAAGCAGGTCCAGTGACAGGGCCACGCCGGGCAGGTTGACGTCCAGATCCCGGCGCAGCCGTTCCGCTTTCTTGACCCTGACCAGATCCTCACCGGCAAAGATCCATTCCCGTGGGGTCCGGCCCTCGCGCGGCTGTACCACGCCGAACTCCACCAGCTCGATGACATACTCGGCGTTGACCTGGCAGTCATGGCAGAGATCGCGCAGTGTCAGCCGCATCAGCTCGTCCATCATCTCGGCTTGAGGCGTTCTGCTGCTCATGATCAGACTCCCAGGTGGTCGCGTGGGTTGAACGGCACTTCCTCGCCCAGCTCGCGGAAGAGGTCGCGGCTGCGCTCGGTCTGTTTCGGCGGCATGGCGATCTGGAGTACCACGTACTGGTCGCCGGCCGTCTTACCGGGCATGCCCTTGCCGCGCAGGCGCAGCTTCTTGCCTTCGCGCGTGCCTTCCGGAATGGTGAGCGTCGCTTTGCCGCCCATGGTGGGTACTGTAATGCGACCACCCAGTGCCGCCTCCCAGGGGGTCACGGGCACAGTCACATACAGATCGCCGCCCTCCAGCCTGAAGTGTGGATGGGGAGCGATCTGGATGTCCAGATAAAGATCCCCGTCCGGAGCGCTGCCCATGCCGGGCCCGCCCTGGCCGCGCAGGCGTATGGTCTGGCCGTCGCGCACGCCGGCGGGTACCTTCACTTTCAGGGTGCGCTCGCGGCGCTGGACACCGCCGTCAGGCCCGGGTTCCGGCTGCTGCATGCGCAGGGACTTCTCACAGCCGTTGTAGGCCTCCTCCAGGAACAGCGACAGCTGGTGGTGGAGATCCTCGCCGCGCATGGCGAAGCCCTGGCCGCGCTGCTGCCGGAAGCCGCCTCCGGCGCCGCCGAAGATGGATTCAAAGAAGTCGCTGAAGTCCATGCTGTCCGCACCGGTGAACCCGCCGCGCGAGAAGCTGGCACCGGATTCCCAGTCGGGCGGCGGATCAAAGCCACCGTCCGCCGTCTGGCCATACTTTCGGAGCTGGTCGTACTCAGCGCGTTTCTCGTCGTCCTTCAGGACCTCGTAGGCCTCACTCACTTCCTTGAAGTGGTCCTCGGCGTCCGCTTCCTTGCTTACATCCGGATGGTACTTGCGCGCGAGCTTGCGGTAGGCGGACTTGATCTCGGACTTGGAGGCGTCCTCGTCCACGCCCAGTATCTTGTAGTAATCCTTGAATTCCATTGGCGAACCTCTGTTCAGAATCTGGCGCCGTGTTCAGGTCATCTCTGCTCACAGAGGTGGTGGCGAATCACTGCTATTCAATGGGGCCACGTGGTGAGCAGACCACACGGAAGCCCTGGCAGTGGGAAAGCGCGTCCACGATGGCGCAGATACGTACGTGCACGGACAGGGGCTCGCCCCCAGGCTCCGTGAGCCAGGTGTCCAGGGTGGTGTGGCGGGCCTCGCGACGGCTGGTTTCCAGGGCTTCATCAAGACGCTCGTGTTCGGATTCCGGAAGGAGAGAGGCAAAGCATTCGCCCGCCAGAGTGGAGGGGGTATGCCCCAGCCAGCTTTCAACCTGGGGCGAGACATAGCCGATGGTCCGGGCATCATCCAGCTCCAGGGCAATACCGGTGCCCAGGCGGATGAAGTCACGGGTCCGTTGTTCACTGTCTGAAAGCGCCCGGCTCATTACTTCCTTTTCGAGGCGTTTGTTCTCAAGGGCGCGGCTGTCGCGCTGGCGCAGCCGTTCCAGGCGCACCTCGCGGCGGATCATGAGTCGGTGGGCACGCACGAGCTGCCAGGTGACCAGGGCCATACCAACGCTCAGAAGGACACCGCACAGCAGAAGGAGGCCCGGGAAGACCGGGTCGTCGCCGGTGGTGGCTGCACGGGCCAGTGCCTGGCGGGTCTCGGACCACAGCAGCAGGCTCAGAGCCAGCCCCACACCCAGAACGATCGGGGGCAGTGCCCGGTACCAGCCCGGCTGATCGGTATCGGGTACGCTTTCCGGTTCCATCGTCCTGGCTCCCCCGCTGTCTGCCTTGTTTCACTGTAGCGCAGTGGTGTGCGCAGACCAAGCGGTGGGTGTCTCAGGCCGGCGCGCGAGCCCGCACGAGCCAGAGGAGAAGGAAGAAACCGAAAGCGGCCACCACTACCGAGGGGCCGGCTGGGGTGTCCACGTGCCAGGACAGGGTCATGCCTGCCACCACCGAACCCATGCCCAGCAGGGAGGCGATCACCGCCATGCGCTCGGGGGTGGCGGCCAGCGGCCGGGCGGCGGCTGCGGGTATGATCAGCAGAGCGGTGATCAGCAGAACCCCCACGATCTTCATGGCGGTGGCGATCACCAGCGACAGCATCAGCATCAGCGCCAGCCGCAGCAGACCGGTGCGGTGGCCCTCCACTGTCGCCAGTTCCTCGTGGATGGTGATCATCAGCAGGCCGCGCCAGAGCCAGACCGTGAGCATCAGGATGAAGGCGCCGCCGAGGGCGATCCAGAGCAGGTCCCGCTGGTTGATGGCGAGCAGATCCCCGAACAGGTAACCGGTCAGGTCGATGCTGAAATCCTGCATCATCCCCAGCACCACAAGCCCGATGGCCAGGGAGCTGTGGGAAAGGATGCCCAGAAGGGTGTCGCTTGCCAGTGACTGCTGGCGTGAGAGCAGCATCAGGATCACTGCCAGCAGTACACACACCAGGACGATGCTCAGGTTGAGATTGGCCTGGAAGGCGGTGCCCAGCGCGATGCCCAGAAGGGCGGAGTGCGCCAGTGTGTCCCCGAAATAGGCCATGCGCCGCCAGACCACGAAGCAGCCCAGGGGCCCGGCGACCGTTGCCACCATCAGGCCGCCCGCCATGGCGCGCCAGAAGAAGTCGTTCAGGATAAGGTCGATCATGGCACGGTCTCTCCGTGCACGTCATGGCTGTGGTTATGGTGGTGATGGTAGACCGCCAGGGTGTTGGCCAGGTTTTCGCCGAACAGCTGGGTGAAGGCCGGATCCTGAGAGATCTGTTCCGGCTGGCCGCGGCAGCAGATGTGACCGTTCAGGCACAGCACCGTGTCCGTCGAGGCCATGACCACGTGCAGGTCATGGGAGACGGTCAGTACCGCGCAGTTGAGCTCATCGCGCAGGGAGCGGATCAGCTCGTAGAGCGCGGACTGGCCGTTAACGTCCAGCCCCTGGGCCGGTTCGTCCAGCACCAGCAGCTGGGGGCGGCGCAGTATGGCCCGCGCCAGCAGTACCCGCTGGAACTCGCCGCCGGAGAGGTGATGCACGGACTCGTCTGCCAGCTGGGCCACGCCGGTGCGCGCCAGGGCCGCCTCAATGGCGCTGGGGTCGCCGCCGGCGAGCCCGAGGAAGCGGCCCACCGTCAGCGGCAGGGTAGGCTGGAGGGTCATGCGCTGGGGCACGTAACCCACCCGGGTACCCGCGCGCTGGCGCACATGGCCGGAGCTGGGCTTCTCGATGCCCAGGATCAGCTTGATCAGGCTGGTCTTGCCAGCGCCATTGGGGCCGATGACGGTGACGATGTCCCCTTCGCTCATGCTGAAGGTCAGGTCGTGCAGGACATGGGTTTCGCCATAGCGCAGGCCGGCGTCCTCCAGTGATACCACGGGTTCAGTCATGGCCGTCTTCCTCCCGACAGGCGGGACAGAGCCCGGTCACTTCGGCCACTGTCTCCTCATTCAGGAACCCGTGGCTCCGGGCCTCACTGTCGATGGCCTTCTGTATGCCGGATGCCTCAATCTCCAGCACGTTGTGGCACTGGCGGCAGATCAGGAAGCAGCCGGTATGGCGATGGTCCGGCTGGTTACAGCCCACAAAGGCATTGAGCGAGGCGATCCGGTGAACCAGGCCCATCTGCAGCAGGAAGTCCAGAGTGCGGTAGACGGTGGGTGGTGCCGACCGGCGGCCTTCCCCGTTGAGGATATCGAGAATGTCATAGGCCCCAAGGGGCCGGTGGGACTGCCACACCAGTTCCAGTACCTGTTCCCGCAGCCGTGTCAGGCGTGCGCCTTTCTCGGCGCAGATACGTCGGGCGTCGCTGAGGGCCTGGCTGACGCAGGCCTCATGGTCGTGGGAGCGGTAGGGCAGTGGATGCGTCATATGTTACAGGGTAACACTGGCTCCACAGGGACGGAACCTCAGCCGGCGGCGCGCTGGGCCAGGTCCTCGAGCACCGACATGTCCGGAATCACACAGTGCTCCCCCTCGAAAACGACCTCCATCAGGGTCGCGTCGCCGGCTGCTTCGGGCTCCCGGCGCAGCTCTTCGGGGCTGACCTTGGCCTGGCGGGGGATGCCCCGGGTGGCCATGGCCATGAAGGGCATGGCCTCATGGTGTTCGGTGATGGTGTTGAGCACCAGTATACGCCCGCGCCGACCCTCGGGCGGGAAGGGGTCGCCGCCGTTGGCTGCCTCCCAGGACAGCACCGGCAGACTCACGCCCCGCCACTGGAGCCGGCCGAGCACCCATTCCTGGTCCTCGTCCGCCGGGTCGGGCTCGTAGTCCACGATCTCGGCGATGGAGACGTTGGGCAGAAGCAGGGTGGTGTCCTGGACCGGGATCAGCACGCAGGACAGTTGTTCGGGGTTCTCCGCCATGATGGGTTCCTTGCAGGTCGAATCAGGCTGAATGGCATCGGGAGCGGCCCGTCAGCAGGGTCTGTTCCTCGAGCACGCGCAGAAGCCGTGCCGCCAGCTCGCGTGGATCGCCCTGGAAATCCACCGTGCCGGTGGCCTGGACGGATTCCGGCATGGCCGGGCTGGCGCAGGTATCCGGGCGCTGGACCCAGACGTGACCGCCCGCCTGGTTAAGGGCGGGCGCGGCCAGAGCGCCGTCGTTGCCCATACCGCTGAAGATGATGCTGTGACAGTGGCCGCCGTGCACCCGGGCGATGTGGGTCATCACCTGGTCGATGGAGGGGCCGTAGGGGCCGGACCAGGACTCCTCGTGTAGCTGGATCCGGGCGTCCCCGTCCAGCCAGAGCGCCTGTTCCACGGGCACTTGCAGGATCTCACCGCAGCGCAGCGTGCGGTCCTGTTCGGCATTGACCAGATGCCATTCCGAGTCGCGGGTCAGCACCCGGCTGAGCACGCTGCTGAAATGGGCATCGATGTGCTGGGCGTAGACGAAGGCGATGGGCAGACGCCCGGGCAGGGCATCGAGGAAGGCCTTCACTGCCGCGGGGCCACCCAGTGAGGCGCCCAGAACCCAGAGCTCCCGGGCCGGTTCGTCCTCTCCCACAGGTTCCAGCCAGTTGGGCATGGGCAGGCGTTCCCGGGTTTCCGGCTGCGCGGCCAGTGCATCCAGGCTGCCTTCATTCTCAAGAGCCTCCAGGCGGCCCAGCTGGTCCTCCAGCTTGGCGAACAGGCGCCGCTCCCAGCGCACGTATTCCTGGCGACCCGGCTCCGGGGCCGCGCCCGGGCCGAACAGCAGGGGGCGCTCGTCCTCCGCCAGCAGCGCCTCGATCAGCTCCGGATATTCCTCCTCATCGGTGAGTTCCACCAGGCAGAGATCCGACTCGGGGGCCGGGTCCAGGGTGGCAAAACGCTCCGGGTCGCCGATGAACGCGACGGGCAGGCCGTGCCGGTCCAGCGCCTGCTGCAGCCGGTGGCGCTGGAGCACGTCGTCGGCGATGACGATCACGCCCCTGCCCGTGCTCATTGCTCCGCTCCGACGCTGGCATGCTCCATGATGGTGTCCAGCAGCTCCTGCTCCTGGAACGGCTTGCCGAGGTAATGGTTGACGCCAATGGCCTCGGCCCGCTCCCGGTGCTTATCGCCGGTCCGGGACGTGATCATGATGATGGGCACGTCGCTGAGCTTACTGTCATGCCGGATGAAGCTGGCCACTTCGAAGCCATCCATACGCGGCATCTCGATGTCCAGCAGGACAATATCCGGGCGCCGGTCCTGGAGCTGGCCGACGGCGTCCAGCCCGTCCTTGGCCAGCAGCACCTCCATACCGTGGCGTTCCAGCAGCCGCGAGGTGACCTTGCGGACCGTGACCGAGTCGTCCACCACCATGACCTGTGTGGCGCGCTGTTCACGCGGCGTCTCGCCGGTCTCGACATGGGCCAGCATGCGCTGGCGCTGGGCCAGGATGTCGCCACGGATCATGGCCGGCAGGTCGAGAATCACCACAACGTTACCATCACCAAGGATAGTGGCACCGGAGACGCCGCGAACGCTGCCGAACTGTGGCCCCAGGGATTTGACCACGATCTCGCGGCTGCCCATCAGGCTGTCCACCTGCAGGGCCATGGGCTGGTCGGCGCCACGCACCAGCATCACGGGCAGCGGCAGGGCCTGACCCTGGAGCTTCGGCTGGCTCTCGGAATTGAGCAGGGCGCCCAGGTACTGCAGGCGGTACTGTTGGCCGGCGTACTCGTACATGGGGGCGTTGGGCTGGTAATACTCCTCCAGCTCATAGGTGGAGACCCGCACAATGCCTTCGATGGTGTTCAGCGGGATGGCGTAGTAGTCGTCTCCGATGGTGACCATCAACGCCCGGTTCACGGACACCGTGAACGGCAGCCGCACCGTGAAGATGGTGCCTTCGCCCAGGGTGGAGTCGATGTCCAGGCTGCCGCCGAGTTGCTTGATTTCGCTGGCGACCACGTCCATGCCCACGCCACGCCCGGAGATCTGGGTGACGGAGGCAGCGGTGGAGAAGCCCGGCTGCAGGATGAACTGCAGGATCTCGTGATCGGTCAGGTCCTCGCCGCTTTCCAGCAGTCCCTGCTTGATGGCCTTCTGGCGGACCTTTTCCGTGTCGATCCCGCCGCCGTCGTCCCTGAGGCGCAGGACCACTTCGCCGCCTTCGCGGCTGAGGTCCAGGCGCACGTTGCCGGTGGCGGGCTTGCCGGCCTGTTCGCGTTCGCCGGCATCCTCGATGCCGTGGTCGATGGCGTTGCGCAGCATGTGCTCCAGTGGTGCCACCATGCGGTCCAGTACCGTCCGGTCCAGTTCGCCCTCGGCGTTGTTCACCTCGAAGTGGGCCTTCTTGCCGGTCTCGCCGGAGATCTGGCGCACGATCCGGCGCAGGCGCGGCACCATCGAGGAGAACGGCACCATGCGCGTCTTCATGAGCCCTTCCTGGAGCTCGGTGTTGGTGCGTTGCTGCTGCAGCAGCAGCGTCTCGGCATCACGCACCTTGTCGCTCATGGTCTCGCGCAGGTCGGCAAGGTCCGAGGCGGATTCCGACAGGGCCCGTGACAGCTGCTGGATGGCCGAGTAGCGGTCCATTTCCAGCGGGTCGAAGTCCTGGTCGTAGTCCGGACCGAATTCCTGTTCGGCGCGGTGCAGGATCTGGGCTTCGGTCTCGATCTCCATCCGGCGCAGCTGCTCGCGCAGGCGGTCGGTGGTGGCCGCCATTTCGTCCAGGGTATGGCTGAAGTCGCTGATCTGCTGCTCCAGCCGACCGCGGGTGATACTGGTCTCACCGGCGAGGTTGACCATCTCGTCCATGAGCTGGGCATTGACCCGCAGGGTCTCCTGGGCGCTGCGGGCCAGTTCGGCCCGGCGCTGGTCCCGGGCCTGCTGCTGGGGCTGGGTCTCCTGGCCCGCGGGACTCGGTTCCGGGGTGGTCTGCGCCTCGGGCTGCGCGGGCTCTTGCGGTGACTCAGCGGTTTCCGCGGGTGCTTCCGGCTCCTGTGCCTGCGGGGCCTCGGTTGCCGCCCCGGACGGTTCCTCCCCCGTATCCCCCTGCCAGGTGCGGCGGACCTGTTCCACGCGGCTGATGATCTCGTCGTGGAGGCCGTGGATTTCCTCCCACTGGGCTTCCGAGGGCTGATTGCCCTCGGATTCAATGCGCGAGAGCAGGCTCTCGAAACGGTGGGCCTTTTCACCCAGGGTGGTCAGCTCCGCCAGCCGGGCGCCGCCCTTGATGGTGTGAAGGGCGCGCTGCGCTTCCTGGCTGTGGGCGGCTTCATCGCCGTCCTCGGCTCTCTGCCAGGCGGCCAGGGTGTGATCCAGGGTGTCCACCAGCTCGCCGGCTTCCTCCAGGAAGATCTCGAGGACTTCCGGATCCACGTTGCTGGGGTCGTCTTCCGCCTCGTCGCCCGCTGTCGCCTCGCCGGTCTCCGCCCCGCTCGCGGCGGCCTCCAGTGGCTCACCGGCCTCGACCCGATCCAGCATTCCGCCCAGCCGGGTCAGGCTCTGCTGGCTGAAGCTCAGGGCCTGGTGGCTGTCGCCGGCGCCTTCGATGACGCTGTCGAGGGTGCTTTCCCAGGTATCCGCGAGCTCGGCAATGGGTTCGAGTTCGGACAGGCGGGCACCGCCCTTGAGGGTGTGGAGCTCTTCGCGCATCCGCGCCATGGGCTCACCCTGTTCGGGGTCGCCTTCCCAGTCCCGGACGGCCTGCTCCAGGGCATTCTCAATCTCGCGGGCTTCGTCCAGGAAGAGAACACTGAGTTCATTTTCGGGCGCGCTTGTGGGCTCTGCTTCGGGTTCGGCGGCGGTTTCCGCTGCCGATGCCTGCTCCGATGTTTCGGGCTCGGGCTCGGGCTCTTTGGCTTCGGTCTCTGCTGCCGGGGTGGCCGTTTCGCCCCGCATCAGGGCGTGCACCCTTTCGGTCAGCTCATCCGCCGGTTCACAGGGTTGGAAGGCACTGGTCTGATCCACCATCCGCGCCAGTGCGTCATGGCAGGCGAGCAGGGTTTCGCCAGTGGCTTCGCCCAGCGCCAGTCGCCCTTCGGCCACGCGCTCGAACAGGTCCTCCAGCGAGTGCGACAGGTCCGCGATGGGCGCGATCTCCGCCATACGGGCGCCACCCTTGAGGGTATGCAACTCACGCTGGAGCGTTTTGGCCAGCTCGGTGTTGTCCGGTTCGGAAATGTACTGGTGCAGCGCCTCCCCGGTGCTGTCGATCAGTTCATGGGCTTCCTCGAGGAAGATTTCCGCCAGTTCCGGGTCGATGTCCGCGCTGGCCTCCCCGCCACTGGCGGTCTCACCCTGTTCTACAGGCTCAGGCTCAGGCTCAGGCTCAGGCTCAGGCTCAGGCTCAGGCTCAGGCTCAGGTGCCGGTTCCGCTTCGATGTCTTCGTTCAGGGCTTCGTCCATGGACGCCAGATCCCCGCCAAAGCGTTCCTCGAAGACCTGTTGTTCGGCGTCAGTGCGGGCCTGACGCAGGTCTGCCGCCTGTTCGTTGAGGCGGGTCACGAGTCCGGCCGGGGATTCGGTGGCAAGCCCCGCGGCCAGCTGGTCCATGAGGTTGATCATGGCCTCGTGGGCTTCCCGCAGCAGCGGTGTCAGCTGGTCCACGGGCAGATCCGTGGTTTCGATGACTTCCTCGTAGAGGTGCTGCAGGGCCCCGGCGAGTTCACTGACGTGCTGCACCTGGGCGCGGTCGGCACTGGCACTGAGCGTGGCCAGGCTGTCGATCAGGGCCTGCAGGGGCGCTTCGCCCGTATTGCCCTCCAGCCACTGCTCAAGGGTCTGGTCGGCGTCGAGCAGCTGTTCAATGCCTTCATTGAGGAAGATGCTGATCAGGCTGTTGTCGCCGGCCGCCCCGGTCTCGGGCGAGGTGGTGCCGGCCGGGGGCGCCTCGTCGGGGTAACGTGCCTGGTGCAGCTCCCGCAGGTCGGTGAGGAACGCATCCGTTCCGTCGAGCGGGGTCAGGGGATCGCTGGTCAGGCGATCGAGCCCCGCCTGCACAAAGTCGCGCACCCGCCGGATGAGGCTGATCACATCGGCGTCGGCCCGGTCGCCCGCGGCCCGGGCCCGTTTGACGAACTTCTCCATGGGCGCGGTGACCCGGGCGATGGGCTCAATGCCGGCGGTGTGTGCGCTGCCCTTGAGGGTGTGCAGCGCGCGCGACAGGTTATCGGTGTAGTCGGCTGTTTCCTGGTCTTCGGCGTCCGCCAGGAAGGTGTCCAGCGCCTCCAGGTGGCTGTCGGCCTCGGAACGGAAGATGTCCATGAGCATCGGGTCGAGCTCGGGCTCTTCGACGTCTGCTGGCTCTTCGGCCGGGGCTTCGGGAGCCGGGGCTTCGGGCTCGGCTTCCGGCATGGGTTCGGCGTCCAGAACCTCACCACGTGCCAGGGCATTGGCGCGCTCCCCAAGCCGTGTGGTGTCAATGGAGGGCGCGCGCTGTTGCCGGAAGTCTTCCACCAGAGTGGGGATGGCATCGGTCACCTCCTGCAGCACCGATGCCATGTCATCGCTCATGAAGAGGGTGCCGTCCAGGACGCGGTTGAGAGCGTTCTCCACCGCCCAGGCCAGTTCGCCGATGCGTTCCGCCTCGACCATGCGTCCGCTGCCCTTGAGGGTATGGAAGGCGCGGCGGACTTCGGTGAGGGCGCTGGTGTTCTCGTAGCTTTCCAGCAGCCGAGGCAGGTATTCATGGATGGTTTCCAGGACTTCCTCTGCCTCCTCGATGAAGATATCGAGGATCTCCTGGTCCACCAGCGGCTCGTCGGCGGTTGCCGCCTCTGTTTCCGGTGCCGGCGCTGCGCTGGCTTCAGGCTGTGGCTCCGTGTCTGTTTCCCTGTCTTCTGGCTCTGGCTCTGGCTCTGGCTCTGGCTCTGGCTCTGGCTCTGGCTCTGGCTCCTCGCGAACGGCGTGCTCCGCGTCCGTGTCCTCGGGCTCTTCGGCGTTGCGGGTATCCGCGAGGCCGTGTGCCTCGTTCATCAGGTCGTCCACATCGCCGGTGGCCTCACCGTCACGGAAGGACTGGATCAGACCGGGGAGTCGTTCGATCACCCGGTCGAGCAGGCTCATAATGCGCTCACCGGGCTGGATGGAGCGGTCCAGAACGCGGTTCAGCAGGTTCTCGACCGACCAGGCAAGCTCGCCGATGCTGGTTGCTCCCACGAGGCGGCCGCTGCCTTTGAGGGTATGGAAGGCGCGGCGCACTTCGCTGAGTGCCTGATGGTTCTCGTAGTCAGCCCGGAAGGTCGGGTAATGCTGCTGGATGGCCTCCAGAACTTCATCGGCCTCTTCCACAAAGATCTCAAGGATGTCGTCATCCAGCAGTTCGGAATCGCGCTCCTTGGGCGGCTCCGCGGTGGCGGCGGCAGGGCTGTCGGCGGGCGCCGCTTCGGTGGCTTCATCGGCTTCCGGTTCGGGGGCGGTGCGGGTCGGTTCGCGTCCGGGTGGGAACCCGAGACTTTCCAGGCGTTCCTCGGCCATGGCCAGGATGGCATCGTTGTCGTCGATGCCGTCCATCAGCCTTTCCAGGTGATATTCGATGCTGGTGATGGCGTCCGCGAGGGTATCGAGCTGTTCCCAGTTGGGAGTCCAGACGCCGTCAATCAGCACGTCCTGGATGAAACGCTCGCAGGCCCCCAGGGCGGTGGCGGTGCGTTCCAGCGGAATCAGGTGCAGGCTGCCGCGGATGCTGTAGAGCAGTTCCGGCACGCCACTGATGGCTTCGGTATTCCACTGGGATGCGATGAAGTTGACCACACCGGTCTTCACCTGCTCCAGCGCGTTGCGGGATTCGCGCAGCACGGCGCCGCCGGCTTCGGTGGCCTGGATGCCGGTGATGCGGTGATCTGTACCGTGCCCGGCATCGGACGGTTGTTGGCTCTCGCCTTCAGAGAGGCCGGAGATCGCGGCTTCCACATAGAGCAGTGCCCCGGCGATGTCCATCAGTGTGCCGTCGTCCACGGCATCCGCACTGGCTGACAGTTGCTCGATCCGTTCGATCTGGTCGTTGATGACCCGCTGGCTGGTGCCCTGTCGCAGCATGGCGAGGGTGTTGGCCACCTGGCGCAGCCCGGGTAGAAGTTCCGCGAGATCGGCGTTGCTGCGCTCGTGGGCACGCACGAACAGGTCAAGCCGGTCCTTGATGGTGTTGAGTTCCTCGGTAAGCACTTCCACCACCGAGGTCATGGCCGCCCGCGCCGGCGCCTGGCTCTGGCCGTGGTCGCCGGTGTCGTCCGGGAGCGCTTCCCGCAGGCGGTAGCGTTCCACCATGGTGCTGACGCGCTCGCTCTCGCAGTCCACGCCACGGGCAACGTAATAGAGCAGGTTCTTGAGGGTATCCTCGGGAACGGACTGGCTGAGGATGGTGTCGCTTTCGCTGATCAGCCGCTCCAGCTCGCCATCGAGATCGCTGATCAGTGCCAGGGTGGCTGCGCCCATGGGGTTGTGGCCGGATTTCAGGGTATCAACAAGGGCGCCCGCGGCCTGCCAGATCTCACCCTGTGGGGTTCTCTGGCAGAGTTTGATCAACCGGGTGATGACCTTGTCGAGATAGTCCAGGTGGGTGTCCACATCCTCGCCCCGCTCCAGGCCGGCACGGGCGAACTGGAACATCTGCTGGAGCTTGTGCACCTTGTCGAGCACACCGGAGGCGGTTAGGCGCTGGTTGACCTGGGCCGGTGCCTGAAAACGTGCCGGGCTCAGATCCGGGTTGAACAGGGCGCTGGCGGAGAGGAAGGTCTCGCCGCGTGCGGCCCGCAGGTCATTGAGCAGCGGCAGCAGCCGCAGTGGCACATCCTCGCCGCGGGAGTGCAGGGTACTGAGGTAATCCGGCAGCTGCAGGATGCTCTGCATAAGGCTGCCGATGGCCGTGTCGCTGTCCCCGGGTTCATGGTTGAGCAGGGCTTCGGCCAGGGCTTCCATCTCCGCCGCGACCAGGCTGGCGCCCTCGAGCTGGACCATCCGGAGTGTTCCGTGAACCTGGTGCAGGTGGTTCAGGCAGAACCGGAGCTGGGCCAGATCCTCGCGGTTCTCGGCAAAGGCTTCCAGCGCATGCTGGCTCTGTCTGAGCGTTTCCTGGATTTCGCCCCTCACCCAATGGAGGGAAAGGCTGTCATCGTGCTGGGCCATGATCACTCCGGTTGCCATTCTGGGGGTCCGATCGCTGCCAGGCGAGGACCTTACGTGCTGCCACAGGGGTCAGCTCCGGGTGCTGCCAGTCTGTCAGTTCGCCCTGCCCGAGAATCAGCAGTCCGCCCGGGGCGAGCAGATCGGCCAGTCGGTTGGCGATGTCCCGCCGCCGCCAGCGGCGGAAGTAGATCAGTACATTCTGGCAGAAAATGATGTCCATGCCGTGCATGGGCGCGTGTCTCAGTTCAAGAATATTGAGCTGGGAGAAGCTGACGCGCTTCCTGAGCTCCGGAATCACGGAGACACTGTTGTCTGTAAGGGTCTCGAAATAGTGTGACTGCCAGTAAGGGGCCGTGCCCGCCAGCCGACGCGGTCCGTATACACCGTGGCGGGCTTTATCCAGTGCCACCAGGCTGATGTCGGTGCCAGTAACGCCGAAATAGCGGCGTCCTGCTGCCTCGCTGGCCGCCTTATGCAGGATCATGGCCAGGGTGTAGGCTTCCTCGCCGGTGGCGCAGCCCAGGCTCCAGGCCTCCAGTGTTCTGCAGTTGGGCTCCCGATAGCGCTCGCGGGCATAATCGGCTACCAGTTCAAACGCATCCGCGTCGCGGAAAAAGCGGGTTTCCTGAACGGTCAGTCGGTCCACCAGGGTCGCCCATTCGGCGATGGCCCCGGGTCCGTACATGACCTTCTCGTAGTAGGCCTGATAGCTGGGAAAACCGAGTTCCCGGAGGCGGGTGCCCACATTGGCTTCCAGGAAGGAGCGCCGCTCCGGGGTCAGCGTCATGCCGGTACGCGATTCAAGCAGGTCCCGCCATTGCTCGAACTGGGCATCATCCATAGCCATTCCCGGCGCGAAGCCGGGCATGGCCATTGTGGATGGGTTGTCGTTTTCAGCATTGACCATGGTACGCCCGCACCTGACCGCTGGTTCTGATTAACGGACTGTCGGGACATCCTGGTCGCTGTCATCCCCGTCATCCATGGGCTCGTCCTCGTTGGAAATCTGCGGGGCTTCCGGCGCTGGTTGTGCCTCCTCGCCCTCGCCGGCCGTCTCCGGCAGCTTGAACCCGGCCACGGACTCACGCAGCTCGGCGGCCATCTCCGCCAGATTGCCGATGGACTCGGCGGTCTGGTTGGTGCCTGAGGACGTCTGCGAGGTGATCTCCTGGATCACGTTCATGGTGTTGGAGATGTGCGCCGCTGAAGACGACTGCTGGCGCGCGGCATTGGAGATGTTCTGGATCAGTTCCGCCAGGTTGGTGGAAACGTTCTCGATCTCTTCCAGTGCCACACCGGCGTCCTGGGCCAGTCGGGCGCCACGCACCACCTCGGAGGTGGTGTGCTCCATGGAGATGACGGCCTCGTTGGTGTCGGACTGGATCGTCTTGACCAGGGCCTCGATCTGCTTGGTCGCTGCGGAGGAGCGTTCCGCCAGCCGCTGGACTTCGTCCGCGACCACTGCGAAGCCACGGCCCGCGTCACCGGCCATGGAGGCCTGGATGGCGGCGTTCAGCGACAGGATGTTGGTCTGGTCGGCGATGTCGTTGATCAGCGATACGATGTCGCCGATCTCCTGGGAGGATTCACCCAGGCGTTTGATCCGCTTGGAGGTCTCCTGGATCTGCTCGCGGATGTCGTCCATGCCCTTGATGGTGTTCTGCACCACTTCGGCGCCCTTCTTGGCGATGGATACCGAGCGTTCCGCCACTGAGGAGGATTCGGAGGCGTTCGACGACACCTGGTCGATGGAAACGGCCATTTCGTTCACGGCGGCCGAGGCACCGGCAATCTCCTGGGCCTGATGCTCCGAGGCCTCGGCCAGCTGTTTCGCCGTGGCCTGGGTCTGCTCGGCGGAGGAGGCCACGTTCACGGCCGTGTCGCGAATCGACTGCACCAGGGTGCGCATCTGGTCGATGGCGTAGTTGATGGAGTCGGCGATGGCACCGGTGAAGTCCTCTGTGACCGTGGCCTCGGTGGTCAGGTCACCGTCGGCCAGGTCGGCCAGTTCGTCCAGCAGCCGCAGGATGGCGTTCTGGTTCTGTTCGTTCTGCTCCTGGGTCTCGCGCAGCCGCCGTTGCGAGGCCTGATACAGAGCCACGCCGATGGCGATGATGTTGGCCAGGATGGCGATGAGGATCACGTAGGCCCACAGCGGCGTGACGATGTGGCTGCGGTTCTGCACCAGGGAGACCAGCTCCGAGGTTTCGCTGAGCAGTTCGGGGCTCTGGCTGAAAATGGTGTTGGCGGAGTCCCGCGCCTGGAACAGGTCCGGGGAGAAGTTGAGGATCCGGTCGACGTTTTCGTCCACCACGCTGAAGAGCTCGTTCTCGACATATTCGAGGATGAACTGCGCGTCCGGATCCTCCAGCGCGCTCACATCCATGGACTCGTCGCCGCGAAGCTGGGCGTTGAGCACCCGGCCGAAGCGCTGGGCGTCCTGGCCAAACTGGTTGGCGGCCACCACCGCGTCCTCGTCACCACTGAGGATATTGTTCACGCTCCGGGCGATACGCTCGGCCAGCAGCGACTGGCGCTGGGCCAGTGAGATCTGCTGGGGGGCTGCTTCGGTGTTGATGAGGATGTCCACCACGTCCTCGTATTCCACCTGCAGGTCCGGAATGATGCTGTTGAGTTCGCCGGCCACCTGGTGCAGCTCCAGGACGGCGCCGCGGGTGGCGAGGATCTCATCCGCGTTGGTCCGTACATCGTTCCACAGCGATTGCACCCCGGTTTCCCCGGTGAGCTCGAGCGGGGGCAGGCCGGTTTCCGGGTTGCCTTCGCGCAGATAGCCCCAGAGCTCATCGAACCGGTCGCGGGAGCTCTGGAGCTGGTCGAAGGCCGACTCGGTGCCGCCGGCGGCCTCGGTGGCGTTCTTGGCGATCTCCTGGGAGAGCACCCGCAGGTCACCCGCGTAGTCGATGTACTGGGCATCATGGCTGCTGTTGCGGTTGATCAGGAACAGCACCACCACCAGCGCAATGGTCAGCACCCCGAGCAGACCGATCAGACCCACAATGGGCCGGTTGGCGCTCTGCGCTGAGATGAATTTTCCGGCACGGTTCTGCATTTTCGGCTCCTGGCCTGTCACTCTGATGTTGTTTTTGATTGATGGATCCGGTGGCTACCACGCGCGCACTACCAGTGCGCCACATCCAGAAACTGTTCATTCTCGGCCAGCGCCAGCGTGGAAAACACGTTCCACACCTCGTCGCTGCGCTGGTAAGCCCCCCGCAGGCAGGGTTTCACCGCGGCGGGAGGATCCTCCGGGTCCGGCACATGACTGTCGACACTGAAGTACTGCATTCCGAGCACGTCATCCACCACCAGCCCGCTGAACAGGTTGCCCTGTTCGATGACCAGCACGCGGCGTTCACGCAGGGCGCCGGCGGGCCTGGGTAGACCAAAGTAGAGGGCCAGATCGGTGATCGGAAGCAGGCGGCCACGGACGTTGGCGACGCCGAGCATGAAGGCACGGACGCCGGGAACTGGAGTGAACCGGGGGACGTCCAGGATTTCGACCACCTCACCCATGGGGGCCACATACCGCTGGCCCGCCAGGGTGAACCCGATACCGCTGAACAGTTCGACCGCTTCTTCCTGCTTGGGCAGCCCGGCCGCCTGTTCACGGCTGCGCCGGGCAATGTCGGTCAGGACGCTGAACGGATCGGCTTCGGGGGAAGTGGCCTGCGCGGACATCCGGAGCTCCTGTTCAGCTCAGCAGGTCGTCGATGGTCTTGAGCAGCTCGTCCTCGGGCACAGGCTTGACCAGATAGCCACGGGCGCCCTGGCGCGTGCCCCAGACACGGTCTGTTTCCTGGTCCTTGGTAGTCACGATGACCACCGGGATGTGCTGGGTTTCCGAACTGCGGGTCAGCTGCCGGGTCGCCTGGAAGCCGTTCAGTCCAGGCATGACCACGTCCATGAGGACCAGATCCGGCTGCTCCGAACGGGCGATGGCCACGCCGTCGGAGCCATTGTCGGCACTGAGCACTTCGTGGCCGTTCTTGGTCAGCAGTCCGGAGATCTTTTTCACCTCTGTGGGTGAGTCGTCAACGATCAGGATGCGAGCCATGGGTTCCTCTACTCTGGGTCGTCAAATGATGGGCATGCCGGCGCTGTTATTCCTGGCGTGCGGGCATGTGGTCGCGGATGGTGCCGAGCAGCTCATCCTTGCTGAAGGGCTTCGTCAGATACTGGTCCGACCCCACGATGCGGCCCTTGGCCTTGTCGAAGAGGCCGTCCTTGCTCGACAGCATGATCACGGGTGTCTGCTTGAAGGCATCATTGTTCTTGATCAGGGCGCAGGTCTGATAGCCATCAAGCCGTGGCATCATGATGTCCACGAAGATGATGTCCGGCTGGGAGTCCGCGATCTTGGCGAGTGCGTCAAAGCCATCGGTGGCGGTGATGACTTCGCAGCCCACTTTCTTGAGAAGGGTTTCAGCGGTGCGACGGATGGTTTTGCTGTCGTCGATCACCATGACTTTGAGGTTTTCGAAGTTATCGTCCATTGTCCAACAGCCCTGCGCTAGAGATAGAGATCATTATTGTTGTCGGCGGCCCGGATGGCGTCCAGTGCCCGTGCTTCGGCCTCAGTAAGAGGCGCCGTTTTAACACAGATCCCGTGCATGTTCTATATAGCCCCACTGTTATAGCGGACGATGGCCCGGGCCTCCAGCGGCACCGTGTCACTGATTGTGATCTGTCTCACTATATGGGCGCCATGCAACAGCCTGCAAAGCCAGCTTGCAGAACCGCTGCCCTTTTTCCAGCATAGCAGGTATTCTCTGGCACGCATTTCCGGCACATTGCCGGTCCGTTAATCCGTCTCCGGGAGGCCCCCTGATGAGTGTGACCCTGGGTGTGGTCATGGATCCGATCGAACGGATCAGTTTCAAGAAGGACACCACGCTGGCATTGCTGCTGGCGGCCAGGCGCCGTGGCTGGGCGCTGCGCTACATGGAGCTCGACGACCTCTACGTGCGCGATGGTGCGGCCCGGGCCAGGACGCGCGAACTGGAGGTGTTTGACGATCCGCAGCACTGGCATGAGTTCGGCGAGACCCGGGATCAGGATCTGGGTGAGCTGGACGTCATCCTGATGCGCAAGGACCCGCCGGTGGACGACGCCTTCACCATGGCCACCTGGATTCTGGAGATGGCGGAGGGCCAGGGCGCGTTGGTGCTCAACCCGCCGCATACATTACGTGATTGCAACGAGAAGCTGTTCGCGACGCGCTTTCCCCAGTGCATTCCGCCGCTGGTGGTCAGCCGGGATCCGGAGAAACTGCGTGAGTTCCAAAGCGAACACGGCGACGTCATCATGAAGCCCATGGACGGCATGGGCGGTAAGTCCATCTTCCGGGTGCGGCCGGACGACGAGAACCTCAGTGTGATCCTGGAAACCCTGACGGAGGAGGGCACGCGCACCGCCATGGCCCAGCGTTACCTGCCCGAGATCCGCGACGGCGACAAACGCATCCTGATGATTGACGGCGAACCTCTGCCATACTCCCTGGCGCGCATCCCGGGAGCGGGTGAGAGCCGGGGCAACCTGGCCGCAGGCGGGCGTGGCGAAGGCCGCGAACTCACCGACCGGGACCGCTGGATCTGTGAGCAGGTGGGCCCGGCCCTGAAGGCGCGGGGTCTGCTGTTCGTGGGCATTGATGTGATTGGCGACTACCTGACGGAAGTGAATGTGACCAGCCCCACCTGTGTGCGCGAGCTTGACCGGGCCTTTGACGACGACATCGGCGGACGCCTGATGGAGGCCATTGCAGTGCGCCTGGACAACCGGGCCGGCTGAGGGCTGTTGTGGCGGAGGTAACGCATACGGATCGCCTGGGGCTGACGCTCTTTGCAGCCCTGGTGTTTCACGGTGTACTGATCCTGGGGGTGGGGTTCGCGCCGGAAGACCCCTCGACCACGGATCACAGCATGGACGTGACCCTGGCCACCCAGCCGAGCGCGGAGACGCCCGAGGACGCGGACTTCCTGGCGGAGGCGGCCCAGAAGGGCAGTGGTGATGCGGACTCCGTCCAGGAGGTTACGGCCACCGAGCCGGCGCCGCTGTCCGCCCCCGAAACCCGCCAGGCCGTGCCGCCGCGGCCCGAACCCCGGCCCGAGAGTGGCGGAACCACCAGCCGTGTCACCACGCAGGCCGAATCCCGCCGCGAGGTGCCGGAGGACAGCGAGGAAGACCGGGAGGCCCCGGAGCGGGACAATCCCCATGAAACCCTCCGGGAACGCAGCCAGGACATCGCCAGCCTGGAGGCCCGGCTCAGCCAGCAGCAGAACCAGTACGCCAAACGCCCCCGTATCACACGGGTCACCGCCGTTTCCACGATGGAGGATGCCGGCGCCGCCTATGTGCGCAACTGGCAGCAGACCATTGAGCGCACGGGCAACCTCAACTACCCAGAGGAGGCGCGCAGGCGGGGGCTGCACGGCCAGGTGCGCATGCTGGTCGCCATCAACCGCGATGGCAGCCTGCGCGAGCTGGAGGTCCTGCAGTCCTCGGGGCACGCGGTTCTGGATGACGCGGCCCGGCGCATCGTCCGCCAGGCGAGCCCGTTCGAGGCCTTCAGCGGACGCATGGCCGAGGAACAGGATGTGCTCGAGATCATCCGCACCTGGTCGTTCCAGCCGCGCGGTCTCAGCGGCAGCGCCCCGGATAGGGGATAACCCCTCTTGTACGCACGCCGCAGGCAAGGAATACTGCGGCCATGAGCACGCAGCCCGAATTCCTGACCAACCAGTTCCTCATCGCCACCCCTTACCTGGCGGATCCACGCTTCGAGGGGTCGCTTACCTATATCTGTGAGCACAGTGATGAAGGGGCCATGGGCCTGACCATCAACCACCCCCTGGATCTCGACCTGGGGGATCTTCTCTCGCAGCTGTCGATGGAGGGTGAGGCCCCGCATGCGCCCGTCTACCAGGGCGGACCGGTCCAGCCCGAGCGCGGTTTTGTCCTGCACCGGCCCGTGGGCCACTGGCAGAGCTCGCTGGCACTGACCGACACCCTGGCGCTGTCCACCTCGCGGGACATTCTCAGTGCCATCGCCGTGGGCGAAGGGCCGGCGGACTTCCTGATGCTGCTGGGGTATGCCGGCTGGTCGCCGGGGCAGCTGGAGGAAGAACTGGCGGGGGATGCCTGGCTCACCTGCCCGGCGGACGAAACCATCCTGTTCGAGCGTGAACCGGGGCAGCGTCTCAACGCCGCCCTGGAGAAACTGGGCGTGAGCCCCGGCCACCTCAGTGGAGGCGTGGGGCATGCCTGAGAGCCGGAGCCTGATGGCCTTCGATTTCGGTGAGAAGTGGATCGGTGTGGCGGTGGGGCAGGAGATGCTCGGGTACGGTTCCGGCAAGGCGCGGCTGAAGGCGCGGGATGGGATCCCGGACTGGAACCAGGTGGCGGAGCTGGTCGAGGACTGGCAGCCGGATCTGTTCCTGGTGGGGCTGCCGCTGAACATGGACGGCACCGAGACCTGGCTGTGCCATCTGGCCCGCAAGTTCGCACGACGGCTCGAAGGGCGCTATCATCGCCCCGCAACCATGGTGGACGAACGCCTGACCACCCATGAGGCCAAGCAGGAATCGCTGGCACAGGGCCGGGTGCCGGATCACGCGGATGAGGGCGTGGACCGGCGCGCGGCGGAGCTGATCCTCGAGACCTGGTGCGCCTCGGCCAGTGACTGACTACAGGAGCCTCCGTGCAGGATATTGAACAGCTTCTGGACCGGATGACCGACGACCTGCGCGAGCACATCAATGCGCGGGGTCTTTCCAGCCTGTGCCCCGTGGGCATCCGCACCGGCGGTGTCTGGGTCGCGCAGGCGCTGCGCGAACGCCTTGGCATCCAGGCCGAATGCGGCGAACTGGACATTACCTTCTACCGGGACGACTTCAGCCGCATCGGGCTTCACCCCCGGGTCAGCCCCTCGCGGCTGCCGTTCGAGACCGAGGGCCAGCACCTGCTGCTGGTGGACGACGTCATCATGAGCGGTCGTACGATCCGCGCCGCCATGAATGAACTCTTCGACTACGGGCGTCCTGAGTCGATTACCCTGGCCGCGCTGGTCGACCTGGGTCGGCGTGAGCTGCCGATCCAGCCCGACGTGACCGGCACCCATGAGACCCTGGGCCCGCGCCAGCGCATCAAGCTCCGGGGGCCGGAGAGTCTGGAACTGGCGGTGGAGGAGGTGCCCGATGCCTGAGACCAGCCGCGATCTCCAGCTGACCGCCGATGGCGAGCTGCGCCACTTTCTCGCGATTGAAGGACTGGACCAGGCTCTGCTCACACGCATTCTGGACACCGCCGATTCCTTTATCGAAGTGGGTGAGCGCACCATCAAGAAGGTACCGCTTCTGCGCGGTCGCACCGTGGTAAATCTCTTTTTCGAGCCCAGCACCCGCACCCGCAGCACCTTCGAACTGGCCGCCAAGCGTCTCTCGGCGGATGTGCTGAACCTCGACATCGGTACTTCCGCGACCTCCAAGGGCGAATCCCTCTCGGACACCCTGCTCAACCTGCGCGCCATGGCCAGCGACATGTTCGTGATGCGCCACTCCCAGAGCGGGGCGCCGCATTTCGTGGCCCAGTCCGTCACGCCGGATGTGGCCATCATCAACGCCGGCGACGGGCGTCATGAACACCCCACCCAGGCCATGCTCGATATGCTGACCATCCGCCAGCACATGAAGACCTTCAGCGGTCTGCGGGTGGCCATCGTCGGCGATGTCCAGCACTCGCGGGTGGCGCGCTCCCAGATCCGGGCACTGAACACCCTGGGCGTGGACGAGGTCCGGCTGATCGCGCCGGACACACTGCTGCCCCATGAACCCGAAGCTTTGGGCGCGCGGGTTTTCCACCGCATGGAGGAGGGGCTGCGCAACGTGGACGTGATCATCATGCTGCGGCTCCAGCACGAGCGTATGGAGGGGGCACTGCTGCCGAGCGAGAGCGAGTTCTACCGCATGTACGGTCTGACCCGTGAGAAGCTGGCCTATGCCAACCCCGGCGCACTGGTGATGCACCCGGGGCCGATCAACCGGGGCGTGGAGATTGAATCCGCCGTCGCGGACGGCCCCCAGTCCGTGATTCTGGGGCAGGTAACCAATGGCATCGCCGTACGCATGGCCGTGATGTCCATGTCCATGGGCGGCCAGCTCAATGAACGCCAGTCTGCAACCGGAGAGGGAGTGGCTTCAACGTGAAGTGGCGCGTCGATAATGTTCATCCGGTCATTGATGGCGAGCCGGCGGCGGAGGCCACCTCGGCACTGGTGGTCGATGGCCGCATCGCCGCACTCGGGGCGGGTCTTTCGGGCGAACGGGTGGAACGTGAGGTGGATGGGGCCGGCCAGTGGCTGCTGCCCGGGCTGATCGACCTCAACTGCCATCTGCCGGAGCCGGGCAGCGACCGTGGTGGCAGCATCGAGAGTGAAACCCGGGCCGCCGCCCGTGGCGGCTTCACCACCGTCTGCACCACGCCGGATACCAGCCCGGTCAACGATTCCAGCGCCGTAACCCATCTGATCCGGGATGTGGCCGAACGCAACGGTCACACGCGGGTGCTGCCCGTGGGGGCGCTTACCCGGGGCCTGGAAGGCGAGCGGCTGAGCGACATGGCCGGGCTGACCCGTGCCGGGTGCGTGGCGCTGGGCAATGGCGGCCACGCCACCGCCAGCTCACGGGTGCTGCGCCGCTGCATGGCCTATGCCCATACCTTTGACATCCGGCTGTTCCTGCAGCCCGAGAACGCCTCGCTGGCCTCGGATGGCTGCGCCCATGACGGGCTGGTGGCCGCCCGCCTGGGGCTGCCCGGCATCCCCGAGGTGGCGGAAACCACCGCTGTGAACGAACTGCTGATGCTGGCGGAGGAGACCGGGGCGAACCTGCATATCGGGCCGCTCAGCTGTGCCCGCTCGGTGACACTGGTCCGTGCCGCCAAAGAGGCAGGGCACAGCGTCACCGCCGAGGTGGGTATCGCCCATCTGGTGGCGACGGAGGCGGCCATTGAGGGCTACAACGGTACCTTCCACAGTCGTCCACCGCTGCGGACGGAGGCGGACCGGCGCGCCCTGCTCGAGGGCGTGGAAAGTGGCGTGATTGATGCCATCGTCAGCCAGCACCGGCCTTCGGATAAAGCCGCCAAACTCGCGCCGTTCCCGGAGACCCAGCCAGGGCTCTCCACAGTGGAATCCACGCTCTCGCTGGGGCTGGAGCGGGTGGCCGCCGGAGAACTCTCCCGCGGGGCTCTGCTGCGGGCGTTGACCAGTGGGCCGGCGCTGGTGTTGGGTCTGGACGCGCCGACCATTGCCGAGGACAGTGTCGCGGATCTTACCCTGGTGGCGCCGGAACAGCACTGGATGCCGGCCGTGGGGAGTCTGTATTCCGCGGGCCCGCACCTGCCGGTCATGGAACGGGAACTGCCCGGAGTGGTGATGTTGACGGCCGTTGATGGCCGCATCCGGCACGAGCATGAAGGAGACGGATCATGAACTGGCTCGCGATACTGCTGCTTGCCGTTATCGTCTGGCTGCTGTGGCGGATTGTCCGTAATACCGGGGATGCCCTGGATCGTCAGGCTGCTATGCAGACGGAGCTGACTTCCATTGAGCGGCGGCTGGCACGGCTCGAGGCGGTAAAGGATGAGAACCCCGGGTGAAACCCCGGGGTCCGGGTTTTACTTGATGGCCTCGCGAAGAGGCTTGCCCGCCTTGAAGCCCACCGACTTGCTCGCCGGAATCTGGATGGAGGCGCCCGTCTGCGGGTTGCGTCCGGTGCGCGCACTGCGCTCACGCACGTTGAAGCTGCCGAAGCCCGGCAGGGTCACGCCTTCGTTCTTCGCCAAAGCCGCACTGATCTGATCCGTGAAGGCATTCAGTACTTCCTGAGCCTTGCTTTTTGAAAGGCCCGTTTCCTCGGCAACGGCTGCTGCCAGTTCCGGTTTGCGCATAGCTGGTTCTCCTTTGGATGGTCGCGGTCGACACCGTTCAGATATAGCCCACCAGACTCCGCTGTCAAACCCCGTAATGAATTTGGTCCCGACACCAGTGCAGCCGCATACCAGGCTTTGTGGTACTCATCTCACAAATTCGCCGAAGGGTCGCACATAATGCCGCCCTGGATTTGACACGCTTTCAGGGGGCGGCGAGGATTCGCTGCACACAACGGAACAACAAACACAAGAAAGGTTGAGGACCAACCATGACCGTAATCCTCTCTGCCGTGGCCCGGCCCCGGTTCTGGGGGCGGGCCATTGTGCTTCTGGCACTGGTGACCATGCTCGGCGGCTGTTCCATGATCCGCCATCACATGTACGCCACCAGTGGCAGCGTGATGCAGGGGCTCTCGAAGGAGCACACCACCCCCTACGTGCTGCAGCAGTCCGATGTGGGCATGTCCTGCGCCATGAGCGAGGCGACCACGCCACTGATGATGTCCTTCGGGCGCGTGACGGACGAGCCCAACCAGCTCGGCATCATGATGCACCTCTCTGCCGCCGGCTGCTCCGTGACCCGGGCGCGCGAACTGGATCTTGAGTACGAGCGCCTGATGCGCGATCGCGATCCGGATGCCGCACAGGATGCCCGCTATGCCGCGAGCCGCCACTATCGTGAAGCCGCTATGCGTTTTCACGAGGCCTGGAAGAACATGAATGAACACTACGGCCGGGTGGGCAATGGCGAATGCCCCACGGAGCGGCTGGAAACGGAAACCGACCAGTTCATGTTCCTGGCTGGGTTGGTCTCCGGCCTGCAGGCCATGCACACCCAGGTGCGTGCCGGGGAACAGCTGGGCATTCCCAACAACATTGGCTCGCGGGTAGCCCGTGCCTCCGAGTGCCTGGACGACGACCGCTGGTGGGGGGCACCGGGTGCCATGCAGGCGGCCGTCTGGGCCATGCTGCCCTCTGCCGCACCGGAAGATGCAGAACCGTTCAAGCAGCTGAGGGAGGCCAGCCGGAAGGGTGAGAAAGCTGGTGTGCGGCTGGCCCATGTGTTCCATGCCGTGGCCGCCGAGAACGCGGGTGACCAGGCCATGGTGCGGGACGTGATCCGTCGCCATGCCGAGGCCAGGGAAGCCAAACCCGCCGCCGATGACTGGGTCATGATCGATGAAACGGCCACACGGCACATCCAGGCCCTGTCTGACCGTCTCTGGACCCGGGCCGAGGGCCATCGCACGCCCACCGGCCGGCTGGGCGAGTTCTGGGACGACCCGGAACCCGAATCCGAAACCATTGACCTGAATGAACTGATGTAACGGGCGCCGGAGGAATGGACATGAAGACCCTGAAACGCACACTGATCAGCGCGCTGGCCGCCCTGACCCTTGGAACCGCGGTCAATGCCACGGCCCAGGAAGAAGAGGTGATCAAGCGCAGCTTCTGCGTGTTCGACCCGGTGGGCGCCAACGGCCCGCTGTTCGAGCTGATGCAGTCCGCCCGCCCCATGGCGCTGGAGCGCGGTGTGGAGCTGGACATGCGAGCCTACACCAGCGAGAAGATCGCTGCCGAGGAATTCCGCAATGGTCAGTGCGACTCGGTGCTGCTGACCGGCACCATGGCCCGGGACTTCAACCGCTTCACCGGCTCGCTGGAGGCCATGGGGGCCATCCCCGGCGAGGAAGAGATGCGCATGCTGATGCAGGTGCTCAGTCAGGATAACGCGCGCCAGTACCTCCAGACCGAGAAGTACGAAGTGGTGGGGGTACTGCCGGCGGGTGCGGTCTACCTCTTCCTGGATGACCGCTCGATCGACACCGTGTCGGATCTCCAGGGCAAGCGCATCGCCACCCTGGACCACGACAAGGCCTCCATCACCATGGTCCGGCACGTGGGGGCCTCCGTGGTGGGCTCCAGCACCTCCAACTTTTCCGGGCGCTTCAATAATGGCAGCGTGGACGCCGCCTACGCTCCCGCCGTGGCCTACGAGCCCCTGGAGCTCTACAAGGGCCTGGGCGAGGACGGCGCCATCCTTGACTACACCCTGGCGCAGATGAACTTCCAGATCATCGTGCGGCGCGATCGTTTTCCGGATGAGTACGTGAACCAGGTGCGCGACTACGCCTTCAGCCGGGTGGATCAGGCGTACGGGATCATTGAGGATGCCGAGTCCAAGGTGAAGGAGAAGTACTGGATGCGGCCGACGGAACAGGAGCGCCGGGAGTACAACGCCATGCTGCGCGAGGTGCGCCAGCAGCTTCGCGAGGAAGGCGAATTCGACGAGACGGCCCTGAAGCTGATGCGCGGCATCCGCTGCCGGGTGGAACCCTCACGTGCGGAATGCGCTCGCTCTGAGGGCTGAAGCCACCAACTGACCAGGGTTGTTGTATGGGTCTGCCACGCCGTACCGGCATCGAATGGTTCTCTTCGCTGCCGGCCTGCCTGATTCTGCTGCTGTTCGTGTTCTTCGCCACGACCACGGACTTCCACAACAAGGCGCTCCAGCTTGGGGAGTATTTCTGGTCCGGCTACTACCAGCTGAGGGAGGACCCGGAGCGCCCGGACTGCAACCCCATGGTGGACGTCGAGTCCGAAGTGGATCGTCTGGCGGAACGCAGGATGGACGACGAGATCGCGGGCCTGCTCGGCGAGTCCGAGGTGGATCGCGAGGCCATTCGGCGCTCGGTGATCGCGGCCCAGCGGGCCTGTGAGGCTGACCATCTCCAGTACCAGGCAACGAAGGAACGGATCACGACCCCGGTGCGCCTGTACCGCAGCATGGAGCAGGGTCTGGCGGAACTGACGGCGGTCGGGCTCAACTGGCAGCGGCCGTTGCTGATCCTGCTGGTCGCCATCTGCGCGGCCACGGCCACCCTGGGGCGGCACCAGATCGCCATCCGGGGCATCGAGACCCGTACGGACTACCGGGTCTCCTACAGCGCCCAGACCATCGCCAACATGATGCTGCTGGCCTCCAGCTGGATCTACCGCAACCACATGCAGCAGGCCATGGATGTGGTGCCGGCGGCGCGAGACATGCTGAACCTGCTCTGGGTGCTGTGTTTTGCCGTACTGAGTATGGCCAGTGTCTACCGGCTGCTGCGTGAACCAACAGATCTGCGCACCGGCGGCAGCATCCTGCAGGCGCTGCCCACCATTCCGCTGTATTCGGTGATGTGTTTCATCTCCGGGGCCTACTTTCTGAGTTTCGGCTACATGCAGGGCATCGGTGTCTACCTGGGCGCGCTGATGGAGCACGCGGAAATCTTCGTGAACGTAGCGCTCTACGTCTGGGCGGGCATGATGCTTAAGCAGACACGGGTGGCTACCCTGGTGTTCGACATTTTCCGGCCCCTGCGCATGCCGCCGGAGCTACTGGCGACAGTGGCCGTTGTGGTTGCCGCCATCCCAACCGCCTATACCGGTGCCTCCGGTATCTTCGTGATCGCTGCCGGTGCCGTGATCTACCACGAACTGCGTTCCGCTGGTGCCCGCCGTCAGCTGGCCCTGGCCGCCACCGCGATGTCCGGCTCCATGGGCGTTGTGCTGCGGCCCTGCCTGCTGGTTGTGGTCATTGCGATGCTCAACCGCGAAGTCACAACGGATGAGCTTTTCAGCTGGGGGGCAATTGTCTTCGCGCTCTCGGCGGTTCTGTTCTTCCTGGTGACCATGCTGTTCAACCGCCAGAGCGAGATGAAGCTGGCGCCTTTGGGTGAAGCCATTCCAGAGATGCTCCAGGCCCTGCGGCCGCTGATTCCCTATGCTCTGGTGGTCGCCGCGGTGGTTCTGGCTTACAGCTGGGGGCTGGGCGTGGGCCTGGACGAATTCTCAGCGCCACGGATCCTGCCCGTCATGCTGCTCAGCATCCTGGTGTTCGAGGCCATCCGCTTCCGGGGCCGGGAGCTGCCGCAGACCGCCGGCGGCCAGGCGCACAGCGGCTTTGAGCCAAGCCTGCGCCACGCCACCAGTGATACCACCGCCGAGATCGGGGCACTGCTGTTGCTGTTCGGGCTCTCCATCAGCCTGGGCGGCGTGATTGAGCGCGCCGAACTCATGGACCTGTTCCCGGACAGCGTGGCGAGCCCCTGGATGGCCATGGGCCTGATGGTGCTGCTGCTGGTGGGTCTGGGCATGATCATGGATGCCTTCGGCGCCGTCATCCTGGTGAGCGCCACGGTGGCGAGCTTCGCCTACCAGAGCGGAATCGACCCGGTACACTTCTGGATGGTGACGCTGGTGGCGTTCGAGCTGGGCTACCTGACGCCGCCCGTTTCCCTCAATCACCTGCTTACGCGGCAGGTGGTGGGTGACGAGGAGGTGCGCCTGGCGCGCACGGAGGCCAGTGGTGGCAGCTTCTACCAGCGTCATGAACGCATCGTCATGCCCATGGTGGTGATGGGGACAGCGCTGGTGCTGGTGGCGTTCGTGCCCCTGCTTCTCTACGCCCTGTGACAGGTTCGCCTGAATGAAAAAGGCCCCGGTCGTGTGATCACGCCGGGGCCTTTCCGCTTGAGCGCCCGACAGGGCGCGGAGGCGGGCTTACTGACGCAGCTTCGGGCCGGCGTTGACGATCGAATCCGGCACGTCGAACTTGCTGAAGTTCTCGACGAACTGGCTGATCAGCTCCTGGGCCTTTTTGTCGTACTCGGCCGGGTCATCCCAGGTGTTGCGTGGGTTGAGCAGCTTGGTCTCAACGCCCGGTACCGACGTCGGCACGTCCAGGTTCAGGTCTTCCAGATGCTCGGTCTCGACGTCGTCCAGCTCACCATCCTGGATGCCATTGATGATGGCCCGCGTGGTGGGAATGGAGAAGCGCTTGCCCACACCGTAGGGGCCGCCGGTCCAGCCGGTGTTCACGAGGAAGACCTTGCTGTCGAACGCGTCCATCCGCTTCATCAGCAGTTCGGCGTAGACGCCGGCCGGGCGCGGGAAGAAGGGCGCTCCGAAGCAGGTGGAAAAGGTGGACTGCAGCCCCTCGCCGGACCCCATCTCCGTGGAGCCCACCAGTGCGGTGTAGCCACTGAGAAAGTGGTAGGCCGCGGATTCGCGCGAGAGGATGGACACGGGCGGCAGCACGCCGGTCATGTCGCAGGTCAGGAAGATGATGTGCTTGGGCTCGCCGGCACGATTCTCCACCACCCGCTTTTCAACATGGTCCAGCGGGTAGGCGCAGCGGCCGTTCTCGGTAAGGGAGGTGTCCGTGTAGTCCGGCTCACGAGTCGCCTCATCCACCACCACGTTCTCAACCAGGGCGCCGAACTTGATCGCGTCCCAGATGATGGGCTCGTTCTTGCGCGTCAGGTCGATGGTCTTGGCGTAGCAGCCACCCTCCAGATTGAAGACGGTGCCTTCTCCCCAGCCGTGCTCGTCGTCACCGATCAGGTGGCGGCTCTGGTCGGCCGAGAGGGTGGTCTTGCCGGTACCGGAAAGACCGAAGAACAGGCACACGTCGCCGTCATCGCCCACGTTGGCAGAGCAGTGCATGGGCAGCACGTCATGGTCCGGCAGCAGGAAGTTCTGCACCGAGAACATGGCCTTCTTCATCTCGCCGGCGTAGTGCATGCCCGCGATCAGCACGCGCTTGCGCGCGAAGTTGATGATGACGGTGGCGTTACTGTTGGTGCCGTCGCGTTCGGGCACGCACTCGAAGTTCGCCGCGTTCAGGATTTCCCATTCCGGGTTGTCGATGGGGTTGTACTGATCAGGGCGGATGAAGAGGTTCAGGCCGAACAGATTCTGCCAGGCCGTCTCGGTGGTCATCTTCACCGGCAGGTAGTAGTTCGGGTCCGAGCCCACGTGCACGTGCGAGGTGAAGTGCTCATGCTCACCCAGGTATGTCTTCACGCGCTCCCAGAGCGCATCGAATCGGTCCGCATCGAAGGGGTGATTGATCTTGCCCCAGTCGATCTGGTTAACGGTGCTGGGCTCTTCAACAATGAAGCGGTCCACCGGGGAGCGACCGGTGCGTTCGCCGGTGGTCACCACCAGTGAGCCATTGGAGGCGAGTTTGCCCTCATTCCTTTCCAGCGCCAGCTCAACAAGCCGGGCCGGGCACAGATCCGTGTAGGTTTTACTCACGATGACCTCACTTTCAGATGTTTCAAATCGGTTGCGGCGCGCGGCTGCCGGGATGAAAGGGCAGCGCGGCGGCCCGGGGGTGCGGATGGTTGTTCGGGGCGCACCCCTCTAAGCGGTAGCACCCCGCCACGCTCGCGGCGTGCCGGGGTGCGGGAAAGCATTCCTGTCGTCTACAGGCGCGACAGTATGCCAGAACGTTTCGGTAATTACGACCATTGGGCGGGGTGTGGGGGGCGTTGGGGCCTTTCCTGCTGTCCCCTGTAGAGCTATCTTGTTAGAGCAGAAGTCGTAACAGGAACAGATAGATAACCGCTTTATGGCCGAAGGTAAACCAATGGACGGTGATTTCGCATTTCAGTCGGACGAGCTGACCAGGTCGTTGTCCCTGCTCGGGGAGCGCGTTGCATCAGGGCAGTCCGTATCAGCCGCTTCACCTTCTTTCAACCTGCCCTCCGAACTCCCCGCACAGGGGGTTGGAGGCGAGCCAGCCCTGATGCAACTGGCGGATGGCTTCTTCCCCCCGGCAGCCCGGTTGGGCCATGCGGGCTATTTCGCGCACATGGACCCGCCGACGCCCTGGGTCTCCTGGGTAGGGGCGCTCTGGGCCGCGTCCTGTAACCAGAATCTTCTGCATCAGGATACCGGCAGTGGCGCGCGCGACCTGGAAGAGATAGTGGTTGGATGGCTCGCTCCCTTCTTCGGCATGAACGGTGGACATCTGGTCCCCGGTTCCACCCTGGCCAATCTGACGGCCCTGTGGGCGGCGCGGGAGCTCAAGGGGGTGCGCAGGGTTGTTGCCAGTGGGGTGGTGCACCTGAGCATCCGGAAGGCGGCGTCGCTGCTGAACCTGGCTTTTCATGAAGTGCCTGTGGACAGTGAGCAGCGGTTACGGTCGGAGGCGCTCAACGGGATCGACCTGGGCGAGGCGGCCGTGGTTATTACAGCTGGCACGGCTGCGGCCGGGGCGATCGATCCACTGGATGCGTTCCCGGAGGCGGCGTGGCGCCATGTGGATGCTGCCTGGGCCGGTCCGCTTCGCCTGACCCGTCATGCGGGGCTGCTTGAAGGTATCCAGGATGCTGATTCCGTAGCGGTGTCTGCCCACAAATGGCTTTTTCAGCCAAAGGAAAGCGCGCTCGTGCTGTTTCAGAGACCGGAAGAAGCGCATCAGGCGATGAGCTTCGGCGGTGGCTATCTCGCTGTGCCGAATGTAGGGCTGTTGGGTTCGCACGGCGCAACAGCACTGCCACTGGCGGCGACCCTGCTGGCGTGGGGCAGGGAAGGCATCGCGGGGCGGATTGAGCACTGTATGGAACTGGCGGAACGGCTGGCGTCACGCGTCGCTGAGGAACCGGAGCTGGCGCTTTTCGGGCAGCCCGAAACCGGGGTTGTGCTGTGGCGCCCGCGCCATGGTTCGGCCGAGGCGGTTCGGGCGCGTATGCAGGATGCCTTTGTGTCGCTCACGCAGGTTGGTGACGAGTACTGGTTCCGCTCGGTAGCGGCCAATCCGAATGCGGACCCTGATCTCGTGGTGGACAGTGCGCTTGCCGCTTTAACGTCGGAGTAGTCTGGCTTATACCGCCTGCTATCGATAGGTTATTGAGCGTGGGAGCAAGTCATTTTCAGGCTAGCCATAACGGTTGTAGTGGCGCTTGGCCTTTGCCCTGTTACCGCAGGTCTGCATGTCACACCAACGGCGTGTGCCGCTGCGCGTTGCATCCAGAAAATAGAGAATGCAGTCGGGGTGGGCACAGGCACGGATACGTTTGCGTGACCACTTGTTCCTGAGTTCAAGATAGTTTCTGGCAGCGACCCACGCCGGATACTGTGCCTCGTCAACCTCGACTCTCTCGCCAGGTCCTTCGCTTCCCAGTCGGGGAACGATTCGGCCGTATTCCAGAACCTGATTCAGGGCCTCCCTGGCACTGTCGTCCCCGTCATCTGTTTCAAGGCACTGTCGTAGCGCTGTTCGCGCTTCAAGGAGCGCTGCCTGTGTAGCGATCAAGTCCCGCGGCGGCTGCAGCCCGTGCTCTGAAAGCCATTGCGCTACACCGCCATCCATTGCAAGCAGGTCCATGCGACTGCCGCGTTCATTCCACTGCGTATTTACCAGGTCCAGGGCGATTGGCTCGCCCTCAAGTGGTCTGCTCTGTAAAGGCGTCTCTGTCATATAACCATCATCGCACATTTGACAGGTTAGATGGACCCTGATTGAATCTAACCTCCATTTACTATTATGGAGGTTACGTAATGGGGGCAGGAAGCCAATTCATCGGTGGCCGGATGGTCACGATTTCATTCCTGGTGCTGATGGGCGCGTTTGGACTGAACCTTTCAGCCGGGCAGTTCTTCGCGGAACTGCATGAGGTTCACGGCTGGTCTCTATCCACTCTCAGCATGGCTGTTTCGGTGAACATGATTGTATGGGGTGTGCTACAGCCGTTCCTTGGACGCCTCGTTGACCGGATCGGGCCCAGGCCCGTCATTACCGCATCGGCCGCATTGATGGGGCTCGCGTTCCTGATGTCCGCGACCATTGAGCAGCAGTGGCAGTTCTTTCTGTATTATGGGGTTCTCACTGCCATAGGCTTTGCCGGCTGCGGCTCGATGGCAAACGCAGTGCTGGTCTCCCGCTGGTATGTGAAGGGCAGGGGCAAGATGCTTGCCCGCAGCTCAATGGGGATCAATATTGGTCAGTTACTGCTTCTTCCCCTTGCAGGCTGGCTGATCTATCTCGGAGGTGCCCAAACGGCGTTTTCTGTTCTCGGCGCCGGGATGCTGTTCATTGTGGCTCCCATTGTGTTTTTCGGTGTTCGGAACAACCCGCATGAGGTTGGGCAACTGCCTGATGGCGACACCGCCCAGGCAGGTGGCGGAACGCAATCGAGAAGCGCCACCTTTTCAGAAGCGATTCGTTCATTTGACTTCTATTGCGCGACGATCGGCTTTGTGACCTGTGGTTACTCGCTCTACATGGTCGCGATGCATCTTCCCGGCTTCGCTGTTGATCTTGGTGGCACCAAGGCACTGGGTGGCAACCTATTGGGCGTAGCCGCCTGTGCAAGTGCTGTGAGCATGTGGACGCTTGGCCAGGTAGCTCCTCGGATCGGGAAAAAACCGGTGTTGATCGGCCTCTACGTCGTTCGTGCGCTCGCGCTTGCCTGGTTGGCTATGTCGGGGCAGATCTGGCAGCTCTATGTCTTCGCGGTTGTTTATGGCGTCTCTTCGATCCCCATTATTCCGCTCAAGACAGGGCTGATCGGTGACAGGTTCGGCGCTGCCGGGCTGGGCGCCATTCTTGGATCCGCCTGGTTTGCTCACCAGATCCTTGCAGCTCTGGGCGTCTACGCAGGTGGGGCCATCAGGGAGGCTACGGGAACCTATGAGCCAGCTTTTCTCTCGGCTGCGGTTCTGCTAGCAATTGGTGCGCTTGCTACTGCGGCTTTTAGGGGAGTGCAGGAGCCTCAACCTATTACCGCATCCGGGGAAACATGATGTGTGTGGGGAGCGTTCGGGTAAGGGACGGGACGTTCGTTCCCCAATCTGTAATTTTGACGCTGTTATTGCGAATGTGATCTCTTTTATAGGAGCTTTTGGGTAGCGGGCCAACTGCTGAGCAGTTCATAGGGATGATGGATGGAATCAGTGACGATGAGTCGACGGGATGTCGCACTGGCTCTTCTGGTGGTAACCATTTGGGGCGCAAATTTTACGGTCATAAAGCTTGGCCTTAATGGCGTTCCCCCGATGTTGCTCGTTGCTCTTCGGTATTTGCTTGCTGCTTTGCCCGCCGTATTTTTTGTGCGGCCACCAGTTGTACGTGTGCGTTACTGGGTCCTGTATGGCTTCACAGTCGGTATAGGCCAGTTTGGCTGCCTGTTTTACGCCATGCACATTGGTATGCCGGCTGGCTTGGCGTCAGTGGTGCTTCAATCCCAGGCATTTTTCACGCTCATATTTGCTGCGATCATTTTGCGTGAATCTGTGTCTGGAGCGCAGATCACAGGGTTGGGGGTTGCGGCCCTGGGGTTGTTCCTGATTGGCCATCATGCTGGTGGGGCGGGTGTGGTTGAACTTCCGGTGGCCGCTCTTCTGTTAACACTTGCTGGAGCGGCCTCCTGGGGTATATCCAATATTGTTGTGCGGAAGGCTTCAGAGGAGGCCATTGCCAAAGGGGAGCACCTGGATATGTTCAGCCTCATTATCTGGTCAAGCCTCGTACCCCCGGTACCTCTTCTCCTATTCGGTCTCGCATTGAATCCGCAGGAAGATATTACTGGAGTGCTTACAAGTCTGGATGGAATGTCGCTTTTTGCCATCGTCTACCTTGCCTTCGGCGCAACGCTATTTGGTTTTGGCGCGTGGAGTAGCCTGCTCTCCCGGTATCCAACAAACAGCGTTGCGCCATTGTCACTGCTAGTACCAGTGACAGGCCTTCTAACCGCTGGGGTGGTACTCAATGAGCAACTGTCCCTGATTCAGTGGCTTGCCTGTTTGCTGATCCTGTGCGGTCTCACCCTGTCCACTTTCGGATTCCTTCGATTACATCGTTTGTTAGGAGGTGAGATTAGGACTAGGTAGGCCATCCGGTGACGTTGGGCGTGGCTTAATGGAGGTGACCTTTTGTTGGGATCCCTTCGAGCCAGCAACGGTCAGTGAAAAGGACTGATTACAGAGATTGGATACGAAGGAGAATGTATGAGCACCCATACGTCGACTCAGAAAATCACCACTGCCGGCATCCGGGATATGAAGGGCAAGGGCAGCATCGTCTCTCTGACTGCTCATGCTAAGCCGATGGCTGCCTTAATGGACCCGCATGTTGATCTCATTATCGTGGGGGATTCAACCGGCATGGTCGCCTACGGATTTGACTCTACCTTACCCGTAACGCTGGATATGATGATTGCCCACGGTGCCGCCGTTGTTCGCGGGGCTGAACGGGCTTGCGTCGTCGTTGATATGCCTTTCGGGTCGTATCAGGAGACCAAGGAGCTGGCATACCGGAACGCCGCTCGCGTCCTAACCGAAACAGGAGCGCAGGCCGTAAAAATTGAAGGTGGTCTTGAACTTGTTGAAACAGCCGAGTTCCTGGTCGAGCGTGGGATACCAGTGATGCCGCACATAGGCCTTCGACCACAGCATGCCAATGCGTTGGGAGGCTTTAAGGCTCAGGGGCGTGATGAGGCCGCAGTCCAAACATTGATTCAGGAGGCAAGAGCTTTTGAGTCTGTTGGTGCGTTTTCCGTTTTGATCGAAGGCGTCTTTGAGGCGGCTGCACGAAAGGTTACTGAATCTCTATCGGTTCCCGCAATTGGTATTGGTGCATCCCCTGAATGTGATGGGCAGGTTCTGGTTACGGAAGACATCCTTGGCCTTTTCTCAGACTACACTCCCAAGTTTGCCAAGAGATACGTGGATCTTGGTGCACAGATCAAGGAAGTTTTTGCTGAGTTCGAAAGCGACGTACGGACTGGCGCTTTCCCCTCGGAGGAGCACTGTTTCGGTGTAAAGAAATGACATAACAAGTGACTTTATGGGTGGAGCTGCGCTGCGTTTCAGTACGCCACAAACCAAGGTTTGCGTATTCCAGACCAAGGTTGCCACTGATTCCAGACGAAGCCTGCCACCCATTCCACGCGAAAGCTGCCACTGATT
>ENA-ORDC01000202-ORDC01000202.1-marine-metagenome-genome-assembly--contig:-NODE-202-length-65859-cov-6.459001_pt1 | contig 65859 bp, 40 predicted proteins | sample MGYA00237783_ERZ508515 | MGnify/ENA primary metagenome ERZ508515 (study PRJEB26186, sample SAMN06268792) | marine metagenome | isolation source: Eden Landing Ponds, San Francisco, CA, USA | place...
GATCGGGTTTCATCAGTAGCTCAACTCCGGATCGGGTTTCATCAGTAGCTCAACTCCGGATCGGGTTTCATCAGTAGCTCAACTCCGGATCGGGTTTCATCAGTAGATCAACTCCGGATCGGGTTTCATCAGTAGATCAACTCCGGCTCGCCCTCGAGGGCGTAGAGCGTTCGGGCGGCGATATTGACGGCGTGATCGCCGACCCGTTCGATGTCGCGGATCGTCAACAGCACGCTTGCGACGTCGTCGAGGACTGCTTCGAGTGCCCAGGCGTCGATCTCGGGGTCGGATTCGAGCAGATCCCGGATCAATCGATCGCCCGCGGCCTGACACCGCACGTCGACCTCGTCGTCCCGGTTCGCGACCGCCCGGCAGGCTTCGGCGCTCTCCCGCTCGTAGGCGTCGAGGGCGTCCGCGAGGAGGTCTTTCGCCACGCGACCGATCGATACGAGGTCGACCGCCGGGACGGCGTCCAGTTGACTCGAGAGCGCGTATCGTCCCAAATTTGCCGCGAGGTCGCCGACGCGTTCGAGGTCGGTGATGATCTTGAAGCTGGCCGCGACCAGGCGGAGATCGCTGGCGACCGGCTGTTCGAGCGCGAAGATATCGATACAGTCGGCTTCGAGGTCGAGGTACAGGCGGTTGATCTCGTCGTCGCCGTCGATGACGTCGCGGGCGAGGCTGTCGTCGCCTGTCTCCAGCGCCGAAAGCGCGGATTCGAGCCGATCGAGGACGAGCTCGCCCATCTCGAACACGGCGGCCCGGAGGTCGACGAGTGCGTCGCGAAATGCCTGGCGTGTCATCGAATCACCCGAACTTACCGGTAACGTAGTCCTCGACGCGCTGACTCTCGGGGTTCTCGAAGATCTTCTCGGTCTCGTCGTACTCGACGAGTTCGCCGCCGGTGAGGAAGACGGCCGTCTGGTCGGAAATCCGGGCGGCCTGTTGCATGTTGTGGGTGACGATGACGACCGTGTACTCCTCGGCCAACTCCTCGATGAGGTCCTCGATCTTCGCCGTGGCGATCGGGTCGAGCGCGCTTGCGGGTTCGTCCATCAGAATGACGTCCGGGTCGACGGCGAGACACCGCCCGATGCACAGGCGCTGTTGCTGGCCACCGGAGAGGCCGAGCGCGTTGTCGTCCAGTCGATCCTTTACTTCGTTCCAGAGGGCCGCCTGCTTCAGCGAGCGTTCGACGAGTTCGTCTTCGGCTGCCTTCTCGTCCCGCCCAAGCAATCTGGCGAGGAGTCCGCGCTCGATGTCGCCGTGCTTGCGCGGGCCGTAGGCCACGTTGTCCCTGATTGACTTCGGGAACGGGTTGGGATGTTGAAATACCATCCCGACGCGCTTGCGCAACTCGACGAGGTTAATTCCCTCCTGATAGATCTCTTCGCCGTCAAGTGTGACCGACCCCTCGACGCGTGCGCTCGAGATCCGGTCGTTCATCCGGTTGAGCGAACGAAGGAACGTCGACTTCCCGCACCCCGAGGGGCCGATGAGGGCTGTGACGCTCTCCGCCGGGATGTCCATCGAAATGCCGCGGAGCGCCTGCTCGTCGCCGTAGTAGACGTCTAAGTCCTCGACGGCGAGTTTCGTCTCCTGGTCGGTCCCGTAGTTCGTCCAGGCCGCCTCGATGTGCTCGTCAGTTTCGCCACTCGTCGTCTGCGTACTCGCGGCGCGCTTTGCCTCCGGTCCGTCGAGTTTGGCTTCACTCATAGTCGAGTTTCCTCCTGAAGTACAGCCGGCTGGCGATCCCGATGGCGTACAGGCCGATCACGACAAGTAGCAGGACCAGTGCAGTGCCCCACCCGAACTCGGTATCGCTGAAGATCTCCTTCGGGAAGACCCCGGCCGTGATCGACGAGTACAGCTGGTAGGGCAGGGCGCTGGCCGGTTGCAGCAGCGCCTCGTTGGTGACGAACGGGGGCGACAGCGAGAACGTGAACGAACTCAGTACGTTCGGCGTCGAACTCGGGAAGGGCTGGCCGCCGAACACCAACAAAAGTGGCGCGGTCTCGCCGGCGATCCGACCGACGCCGATGATGACGCCGGTGATCACGCCCGGCATCGCGGCCGGGACGACGACGCTCTTGATGGTTTCCCACCGGCTGACCCCGAGCGCCGCACTTGCGTCGCGGTATTCGTCGGGCACCGCCAGGATGGCCTCCCGGCTCGTGATCAACACCAGCGGGAGCAACATGAACCCGAGGACGAGTTGCCCGACGACGATCGAGTTGCCGCCGCTGAGCCGCGGAACCAGGAACGTCATCCCGAACAGCCCGAAGACGATGCTGGGCGTGCTCCAGAGGCCGTTGGTGGCGACCTCGACGACCTGGGTGATGCGTCCCTGTTCGGCGTACTCAGAGAGGAAGATCGCGGCCCCGACGCCCAGCGGCACGGCGAGGGCGACCGCGCCCAAGACCAGCCAGAGCGTCCCCATGATCGCCGGGAAGACGCCCGGTACTTCGACGAAGAGTCCACCGGTCACGTTTGTCACGAAGGGGAGTTCGGGGAAGGGCACGCCGAGACCCACGAACGGGACGACGAGTTCGCCGCCCAGGAGACTCGCCCCGGTGAGCATCACGTCGAGGCCGTTCCAGGTGATAAAGAGGATCAACAACCCGAGCACGCCGAGCATACTCAGGATCGACATACCGATGAGGTAGAACACCCCCGCCTGACGACCCTGTGCGCCGAAGCCTTCCTTTGCCTTCGCGCCGCTCCAGAACGCGAGCAGCGACGCCAGAATGACGAGGACTGGCACGACTTCGCTGCCGGGGAACGCCGCCGAGAGCCAGCCGGGCTCCCACGTCCAGCCCGTGTTGATCTGGCCGAACAAGACGACGTAGCCCATCAGCCCGATCAGCGCGGCCGCCGGCAGCGTCGACCCGACGTCCTCGCGGGGGAGGACTGCCGTCCCGGCCCCGGCCAGGCCGCCCAGTGCTGCGCCGACGATCCAGGCTGGCCCGCCGACGTACGCTGCGCCGGCCAGTCCACCGACCGCGGCCCAGATCAGGCCGAAGACCGCCGCGACCGGGACCCCGGCGGTGTCTGAGGGGGTCGTGGTGACGTAGCCGTATCGCGATGCGAGTCCGGCGACCGCCAGGCCGACCGCGAAGACGACCAGCAGGCCGCCCAGCAGGTCGAACAGTGCGAACCCGAGGTAGGCTCCGGTCTCGTCGAGCCACTGGAAGATCGTCGCCCACGAACTCACGAACGCGACGAAGGCGACCGCGATCAGGCCGCTGCCCAGGGAGCTTGCGACTGTCCGCTTGCCGGCGACCAGCGCCGTGCGATCGACGTTGCTCATCGTTTGCCTCCGAGTTTCTGTTGCATTCGCCATTCGACGTACTGAGAGGCGACCGACAGTGCCATCACCATCCCGAAGAGGATCACGCCCCCGGCGAACAGCACACTGAGGTGCGTCCCGCTGGCGTGGGTCCCCTCCGAGGCGATGACGGTCGTCAGTGTTTCACCCCATCGCGAGAAGACGTCGAAGGGCGGGCCGGGGATGCCTTTCGTGTGGCTCAACATCACCGTCGCGGCCATCGTCTCGCCCATCGCCCGCCCGATCCCGAGCAGCACGCCCGCCGAGACGCCCGACAGCGCCGCCGGGAGGGTGACGCTTTTCGTGGTCTGCCACTTCGTCGAGCCCATCGCCATCGAACCGTCCTTCATCGCGTCGGGGACGGCGTTGAGTGCGTCCTCGGCGACGGTGACGACCGTCGGCAGGGCCATCAGGCCGATCATCAGTCCGGCGGTGAAGTAATCGCCGATCGTCGGCGTGCCGAACTGCTGATAGAAGTAGGCGTTGACGATCGTCAACCCGACGAACCCGTAGGTGATCGAGGGTATGCCGGCCATGAGTTCGATGCCTGGCTTGACGACTTCGCGCACGCGCGGCGGCGCGATTTCGCTGATGAAGACTGCCCCCGCGATGCCGAGGGGCGCCGCGATACCCATCGCGATCACGGTCGTCAGTGCCGTCCCGACCATCATCGGCGTCAGCGAGTAGGTTCCGTCTGGCCTGGGCGCTTGCCAGAACGGCTCCTCGACCCGGGTGAACAGTTCGAGACCCATGTGACGCAGTGCCGGTATCGCGTCCCACAGCAGGAACCCGATGATTAGCGTCAGGATCGCGACAGTTGCGACGGTCGTGAGCAGCGTGATTCCCTTCGCGAGTTCGGACTGATAACGCACCCAGCCGACGCCGACCGTCGCAAGGAAAGCCAGAAACGGGAGAACGGTCCAGTCCGACCCCACGAAGAACAGGGAGACGGTGAGCAGGGTCGCCCCGATCCCGACGGCGTGCATCGCGATCGCGCCGTCGGCTGTTCGTGACCGGTAGTCGCGCGCTCGCCGGGACGCCCGATCGATGGATGTAGAGACGATGTCAGGGAATCGCTTTAGCATAACGGGAAAGGTACTGCGGTCGACCGCGCCGTTACTCGTAGTTCGACGCCGCGACCTTCTCGCGCTGGGTCTCCAGGCGGTCCTGGGGGAGCGCGAAGTAGTTGTTGCCCTTCACGAAGGTCTCCTGGCCGAAGTCGCTCAACACGAAGTTGATGAACGTCGCTTCCTTCCGGGAGGTGTCCTTCCAGGTGTAGGCGTGGAGGTCACGCGAGAGCGGATACTCCTTTGCCCCCAGGTTCTCGCCGTAGCTGTAGACGGTGTCGTCGATCTTCAGGTCGATCGGCGGCGTCGCGCCGTCGGGCTCGACGAACGCCAGGGCGATGTAGGCGATGGCGTTGTCGGCCTGGCCGATGGCCTGTTTGAGCTGCTGGTTCTGGCCGAAGCGCTGATCGGGACTGATCGGCGCGTTCGGATCGCCGTAAACGTTGTTCCGGAACGCGGTGTCGGTCCCGGAACCTTCAGAGCGACCGAGCGCCAGGATGTCCTGATCCGGCCCGCCGAGTTCGCTCCAGTTGGTGATCTCCTGGCGGTAGATCTGCTTGAGTTCCTCGAGCGTGATCTGGGTGACGCCCTTGTCGTAGATTTCGCGACTGACGACGATCGGCTGGCCGTCGACGCCGACGACGTGATCGACGAAGTTGTCGAGCGTCTCCTGGTTCGGGTTCGAGCCGGCGAGTTCGGCCTTCGCCGGGGCCGAGGAGTCGCCGATATCGACCCGTCCCTCCATGACGCCCTCGACGCCGGTCCCGGAGTGACTCAGTGCGATCGAGGTCCGGAACGGCGGGACCGAGCGCGTCTCGGTCGGCTCGTAGCCGTAGTCCATGGCGAAAAAGTCCGCCAGGCGCATGTCCGTGCCGTACTCCTCCTGCGCCCAGGACTGGGGCCAGTAGTCCCCGTCGCCGGCCTCGGGGTTGGAGTTCCAGTACCGGGCCGCCCCACTCGTGATCGGGAAGACCGTCGAGGAGCCGTCACCCGTCAGGACGCTGGTGTCCAGCGAACTGCCCGATTCTGTCGGCGTGGAAACGTCGCCGTTGCCGCCGTTTCCTGCCGGTTGTGCCTCTGTCGTGTTGTTCCCACCGCTGCACCCTGCGATCGCCGACACGCCGAGTGCGCCGGCCGAGAGGATGAATTTCCGCCGTGATGCCCTGTCCGGACGCGTCGAATCTCGCGTCATCAACAGAACGACCGGGAGAGCTGACTAAAGGAGTTTATAATAGGTATACGGCCTGCTATGGGGTGATCCTGACCGATATGAGTCGCCTAGAGTGCTACGTTCCGCTATCATGGCATACATAGTCATACTATTCCTCGAAGGCCTGGGTATCGTACCGGCTGGGAGTATGCCGTGACGGATGGACCTCCCGGTTCGATCTCCAGGTCTCCGAAGAATCGGGTCAATCGCCCTGCGCTGTGGGTTCGATGACGTCGACATCCGCGAAGGTGATCCTGGCCCCGCCGTCGTGGTCGTCCGTGGCTTGGACTGACCAGCCGTGGGCGTTCGCGATCGCGTCGACGATCGCCAGCCCGAGGCCGGTGCCCTCCTCGTCGGTGGTGTAGCCGTACTCGAAGACCGCTTCGCGGTCTTCCGGCGGGATGCCGGGGCCGTCGTCCTCGACGTAAAACCCGTCCGCGGTCCGGCCGAGCCTGACGGTCAGCGACGCCCCGAAGCCGTTCGTGTGCTCGGGCTCGCTGACGCGTTCGTCCGCCGTCGTCCCGTGATCGTCTCCGGATCTATCTTCTCCCCGCAACAGCGGCTTGGCAGTCTCCGGTGTCGCCTTGACACCCCCGGGTTCGGCGGGTGCGGTCGCATTCGGCTTCGTCGAGCCGTCGTCTACCGTTTCCGGCGTCTTGGAGTCAGGGCTCGTGGAACTGTGTTCTACTGAATTTCGAAAGAGGTTCTCGAAGACGGTTCGGAGCCGGGAGTGGTCGGCGTAGACGGTTACGTCGGCGTCGGGTTCGATCTCGAGCGTGGCCTCGCCAGTGTCGGTGGTGTCCCAGGCAGTGCGGGCCAGTTCGTCGAGTTCGATCGGTTCGCGCTCCTCGATGGCCTGGCCTTCGCGGGCGAGCGTCAGCGTGTCCTCGATGAGCTGTTCGATCCGTTCGAGTGCGTCGGCGGCCGTCTCCAGGTGCGCATCGTCACCCGTTTCCTGGGCGAGATCGATCCGTCCCCGGGCGACGCTCAGTGGATTACGGAGGTCGTGTGAGAGCGTCCCGGCGAAGCGCTCGAGCTGGGCGGTCTGCTGTCTGAGGTGGCGGATCCGCTGGCGGCGGTCGGTGACGTCTCTGACGACGACGGCGTATCCGCCGCGGGTGTCGCCGACCGAGACCGGTGTCACACTCACCTCGTACTCCCGTGGTTCGCCATCGGCGTGGCGCGTGAACGACTCGACGAACGGACTCTCGTCGTCATCGCCGCTTTCGACCGACGATCCGACTAGCTGTCGCTCCACGCCGTTGGTCCCCGTGGCGTCCGTCCCGTCTGTTTCGACGAGATCCGGCAGGACTGTGTCGAGAACGTCCCCTTCCGCGGTTGCGAGTTCGGGGAACACCTCGGTCGCGGCCCAGTTGAAGTCCAGGATCCGCTGGCGTCTGTCGACCACGATGACTACCTCCTCGAGCGCCTCGAAGACGGTGTCTCTGGCCATCGGGACGACGTCGAACAGTTCGTGGCGGAAGACGGCCCACGCGACTACAGCAAGCGACCACGTCCCGCCGATCACGGACGCGCCGTTGATCGGTCCGGGAAGCGCGCCCATCGACCAGACGGTCATGAAGACAAACGGCGGGAGGAAGCCCACGAACAGCGCTGCCGACTGGACGCGTCGGGTCCCCGAACCGAAGAGGACGTTCGCACCGAGCAATCCCATGCCCACGTAGTAAAACGTCATCTGTGGGATGATGAGGAGAAACGACAGGTTGGTCGGCTGCCCGACGACGTAGGCGAATGGGGACACTTCGACCATGTAGTCACTCCAATAGATCCCGTGAAGTGGGTTGGTCAGTTGAATCAGACCCGTTATAACGAAAAACCCGAACACCAGTGCGATGACCGGCCGCGTCAGGTGACGTCTGTAGCCCAGCGTCGCCAGTACGAACAGGAAAAAGGCGGGCGTCACTCCAGCCAGAACCGCGTTCTGTAGACCGTACAGTCCAACCGACAGCGACCGACCTGCAACCACCAATTCGGCAGCGATCAGCACGCCGCCGATCGCCTGGAGTGCGGCGATTCCGAGGAACAGATCCGTCGAAAGGTCTCGATCACGTCGCCACAGCCAGATAGCGATGGCGACGGCGAACCCACTCGCACCGAGGACGAACGCGAGGTACAGGGTTCGAAAGACCACGCTATTGCCAGTTTCTTGCCGGATTGTAAATTATTTTCCCAATCCGTCCATGTTCGGACAGGTTTCGGCCGCCAGACCCAGTCAGCGTGCGCGATTCGGCTCGTCGAGCCCCGAACGTGGGGACGAGTTCACCCGGCCGGGCGGACACTCTCCCGTCGCTTCTCAAGAGATGACCGAGTCCAGCGCCGAGTGTGCCGACCCGAGCACCGTCTCCTCGAAGTCCGTGTTTCCACAGACGTCACATTCCTCGGGCGGCCCCTCCCGAAGGTGGTTCACGATCGATCTGGTCTGGACGTTTCCACACTGGGTGCACTTCCACTCCTTCGTCATATTTAACCATTGATCATGCAGTACTATTAGTCTTATTTCACCCATCATTCATAATTCCCGGACTGGATGACTGATCGGTCACCTAGAGGCCAGACGTGGCGACCGGTCGACGGGTCCGTGACTCACTCGCCACTGTTGTTCGCAAATCCCGATCCCCATCGCCGTTCGTTGTAGGTGCGCTGTCGATCGCTGTCGAACTCCCGACCGATCCGTTCGCGGAGCTGATCCTTGGCCGTGGCGTCGATCCGGGCGAGTTCGTCGGCCTTTGCGACGGCGACCGGTGGTCCGCGTTCGGCGGCGACGTCGGCGACGAGCTGCATGGTGAGGCGCTCGCGCCGGTCGGCGTCCCGCGTCACGGCCAAAGGGGCCTCGATTCGGTAGACGAGTTCGTCGCGCGGGTCGTACAGTGCGAAGAACGTGACCTCGTAGGCTTCGGGGTCCCGTTCGCGCTCGACGCCGAGTGCGTCACCACTCGACGAGAGGACGCGGTCGGTCCCGATCCGGGAGCGAAACCAGTTGGTGAACGTGATCGCGTCGGTCCGCAACTCGCCGCCCTCGTATCGCGAGAGGACGTGTTCGAAGAAGGCGTTGTCGTTGGCCCACGGCGCGGCCGTCTTCGTCCGGAGGGCACGCGTCAGGCCGTTGGCTGCACTGTTCTTGACGAACCCGACGATCGGGACGTCACGGTCGAGGCAGGTTTCGACCAGCCTGACGTAGTTCTCGACGACGTCGCGGGGCTGTTCGTCGGATTCGAGCAGGTCGGCGAGTTCGGGGTGACGGTCGGCCCAATTGAGCAGCCCGGTGGGGTAGATCGGGCCGTCCAGAATCAGGAGATCGGAGACGTCTTCGATCCGGGCGCGGGCGTGGTGACTTTCGGCGAGATAGAGCGCAAGCGCGTGGACGACTGTCTGGGCGTAGCGGTCGACCCGTGGGACTTCGAGTAAGCGCTCGTGGGTGTAGCCTTCGTCGGTTCGCCCCCACTCGTCGTCATCGAGATCGACGGTCACGTCGTTGGTGTGGGCGCTGACGACGACCGTCCGTGAGCGGTGGAGATCGAGGTCGGAGGGGACGCCGGCCATCGCCGCCTGGGCGACGTCGAGCACCAGCCCGTTCTTGAACGTCGTCGGGTTGATCGTCCCCGAATCGAGCCCGTGCTGCGTCTCGAAGGGTCGGTCTTCGAGCGCGATGTCGGGCAGCGGAGCCGCCCGTCGTCGTTGTTCGCCGAGCGGTTCGAGGATCACTTCGTCCTCGTCATACAGGGGATCGAGGAACGCCTCCCAGGCGCGTTCGGCGAGATCGTCGTGGTCGGTGTCGTCGACCCGCCCGCCGAGACGACCGGCCAGACGGGCGATGCCGTCGACGTGCACCGGATCGAGGGTCATGGCCTCCCCTTCGACGGCGGGAACAAAAACGGCGGGGATCGACGGGGGCTGCCCGCCTCACGCGCCGCCGATCCGGTACTGTCCACGCTCGTCACTCCCCGGCGACGCCGTCGATCCGGACGCGATGGATCGTTCCGTAATCGAGTTGAAGCGTCCAGTCCGCCCCCGCCCAGTCCGTGAGGTCGATCACGGCGAATGCGGGCACGACACCGGATTCGACGTGGGTTGCGTCCGCGACGTCTGCCGCTTCGCCCCGCCAGACGTTGAACCGATAGGTCACGCGCGACAGTCCGTCGGGGTTCCACAGCACCACCCGATCGTGTCCGTCGGCGTCGATCAGGGTCACACCCGCGTCGGTGATCGTCTCGACGAGCGCGCGCAACTGCGATTCGGCGAGGACGGTCGTGTACTCGCCGAGCCACTCCACGGCGTGACTGCCGGGCTCGAATCGATCGCTGAGTCCCTCCTTGGCCGTCGTCGACACCGTCATGTCCGCGAGGAGGTCGTCGAAGCGGGCCTGTTTCTCGGCGGGGGGATCGGACGGATGGAGCGACCGACCGTCGATCGACAGCCGGATCGAGGCTGTGGCGTCCGTCGGGAGATCCCCGACGTCGACTGTCAGGGTCTTGGTCTCCCCCTCGTAGGCGTCTTCGTGGGAATCCTCCTCGCCATCGACAGTCACCGTCACGTCGTCAGGCCGGGTGACGCCACGGAAGCGGACGGTCCAGGTTCGCTCCTCGGGCAGTACCGACCGGTCGCCCCGGGCCGCGTCGATCGAGAGCACGAGCCGGTCGGACTCCCAGGTCTGGGTGATCTCGGTCTCGGCGTACTCCCCTTCGCGATGGTCGAGGTCCGTGCCGGCGTCGTCATACAGCGTGAACGCGTTGTCCGCGCCCGGAACCACGGTGAGCTCGATCTCTTCGGGGGTCTCGATCCCACCCCAGCCGACCGCTGGCTGGCGCGGAAGGATCGTCCCCGCCCGGGCGTACACCGGGACGTCTCCCAGGCCGCCGTACCGGGCATGCCACTGGTCGCCGTCGTAGCGTTGCCCGGAGCCGAGGTCGATCCACCCCCCCGCGGGCAACCAGACGGTCTGTCGGCTCCGGTTGGTGGCCGCGTCGCGGGCTTCAGTGTGCGGAGCGACGATCACGTCGCGGCCGACGTGATACGCCTGCGGGCAGTGGTAGGCGGGTTCCGCCCCGGGGGCGTGATAATAGAGCGGCCGGATCGGCGACACGCCGGTCTCGTGGTACTCCCGCGCCAGCGAGTACAGATACGGGATCAGTGCGTGGCGCTCCCGCAGGGCTGTCCCGATCGCCGCCTCGACGTCGGCGGGGAACGTCCATGGTCGCTTGTCGATCCAGCGATCTTTCGGCGCGTGCAACCGGAGGAGCGGACTCCAGAGCCCGAACTGGACCCATCGGGCGTACAGTTCGCCGAAGGACTCGGGGTCGCCGGTCCCGCCGAAGTGCCCGCCGATGTCGTGACTCCACCAGCCGAACCCGACGTTGCCCGCCGTCGCGGTGAACGGCACCTCGAAGGCGAGCGTCTCCCAGTCGACGAAGACGTCCGCCGAGAACGCGGCCGGGTAGCGGTGGCTCCCGAGGCCGGCCCACCGCGAGAGGATGAAGGGCCGACGCCCGTTTCGGGTTCGATCCATCGCGTGGAGGTGGTTCAGCGCCCACGTCGCGTCGAGGTCGTCGCGAAAGTCCATCGCGTACGCCTCGGCGGGCCCGGCGCGAGCGCCCGGTCGTGAGTGGTCCGAAAACCGCGTCGGATAGTCGTCGATCCACCAGAAGTCGATCCCCGCCTCGTCCTCGAAGGGGTGATGCAACACGTCGAGGTATGCCCCGAGGAAATCCGGGTCTGTCGCGTCGAAGTCGATCGGTTCTTCGCTCGCCAGATCGAGGCCAAGCGCCTTCGCGACCGCGTCGTACTTGTCCTCGTGTGGATAGACGCCGTCGGCGGGGTGGACGTTCAGCGTCGTTCGGAGGCCCGCCTCGTGGAGGCTCTCGACGAACCCCTCCGGATCGGGGAACAGGTCGCGGTTCCACGTCCAGCCAGACAACCAGACGTCGCTTGGGTGGTCGGTGACGTGCCAGTCCATGTCCACGACGCAGACCGACAGGGGGAGGTCGCGTTCGCGGAACTCACTCATCAGTTCGAGCAGTTCCTCGTCCGAGTACTCCCAGTAGCGACTCCACCAGTTGCCGAGCGCCCAGCGGGGAATCAGTGGCGGCTGGCCAGCCAGGGCAGCGAAGTCCCGGAGTGCGGCCAGGTAGTCGTGGCCGTACCCGAAGACGTACAGGTCCGCTGCGTCGGGGTGGGCGTCCCGCGGGGTCATCCACTCGTCGTCGAAGACCCACGTCTCGCCGTCGTCGAGCACCGTCCAGCCCGACCGCGAGAGGAGGCCGGGGTCGAGGGACTGCGGGCCGGCCATCCGGTCGAGCGCGCGGCGCGTCCCACCGAGGTTCTCGTCGTCGTGGTCGCCGTACTGCCAGGTGGTTCCGGTATCCTGGAGCGTGATCGCGAGCGCGTCTGCGGTGAATCCGCCCGCCGCCCGGGCGACTTCGGGGTCGTACGTCACCCGGAGGGCGTCAGTCTCGATGATCAATTGATCGTCGCGCTCGACGGTGAACGCCGGGACCGGCTGGTCGCGATGCCAGATCGTCTGGCTCGGTCGATCCTCGAAATCGCCCGCCTGATCGTACTCCATGCGAATGACCCGCGGCGAAAGCACCGTGAACCGGAAGTCAGCGCCGACCACTGTCGCCGCCTCGGCCGCGACCGGGTCACAATCCGGCCGGTGGTACGCGTGTAGTCCCATCCATGACGCTTCGCGGACCACCGTGGAGAAACTTCCGGCGACCGGTCGCGATCAGGTTCGGCTGGCCACGCTCAAGTTCGGCTGGCCACACGCCCCCGCAGACGGCTGAGGTGGAACCGGAGGCTGATGATCGTCGCGACGGTTGCTGCCCCGGCGAGAACGAGGTACAGCGACTGGACGCCGACGGTGCTGACCAGCCACCCGGAGCCGAGTTCGCTCGCCGCCCGGCCGATACCCATCCCGATCGAAGACAGAAGCGTCTGGGCGGTCGCCGCGAGGGCGACGGGCGCGTAGCGGTGGGTCATGTTGACCGCGGCGTAGAAGAACAGCGCGACGCCGGACCCCGAGACGATCAGGACGCCGACGGCAAGCGGTGCCACTTGCGTCGTTCCGAGCACGACGTACGCCAGGACGGTCGCGACGCCCCCGGCAGTCAGCAGCGTGCGGTTGTCGAAGTCCTGCGTCGACAGCCAGACGAACACGACGGCCTCGGTGAACGTCTTGATCAGCCACGCGATCCCCGTGATGCTGTCGCCGCCGGTGAGCCGCCGGAGGTACACCGACAGGAACGCGTCGGCCCCGGCCATGGCCCCGGGGATGATGACGGCGATGACCAACAGCAGGAGGAACCGCTGGTTGCCGAGCAGTTTGAGCGCGTCGCGCTTCAGGTCGGGCGAGATGTCGGCTCTTGGGTTCGGGAGCTTCCAGACCAGGACGGACACCACTGCCATCCCGGCGGCGTAGAGATAGAAGATCGTCGAGAGTCCGAACTGCGGCGCGAGCAGCCCCAGTGTGAGGCTGCCGATCCCGAACGCCAGACTCCCAGCGCCCCGGACCTGGCCGTAACTCAGGCCCGCCGAGAGGACCATCGAGTTCGCGATCGGGACGATGGGTGCCCGGAAGATCGAGACCACGAGCGTCGCGACGATCAGCAGGGGAAACTCCCACGGGACGTAGGCCGCCGCCGGGAAGAGGAAGATGGCCGCGCCGGAGACGAGCGTCGCCGTCAGCAGGATCTCGCGGGTCGCGCCGGAGCGATCCGCGAGCACACCCCAGACCGGCTGGGCGACCAATCCGCCGGTGACGAGCAACGCGCCGATCAACCCCATCTGTGACCCGGTGAGGCCAATTTCGTCGAAGTAGGCGTTCCGGAAGGTCACCAACCCGTTGAACGCCAGAAAGTACGTGAAGTAGATGACGTGATAGCGATACTCGGTTCCTGCGCTGTCGAGCACTTGCCGTACCGTCTGGACGCCGCGTCCGGATGTCACTTTGATGAACGACCTCTCAGACCGAAATCTACACGAAGTGGTCGTTTAGTGATTGCCATTCTGTCGGGCGTGACGGACGCGACTCAGACTCAACCCTGTCTCTTAACTATATATCGAACAAAATATATCAGACCAATCTCATTCGTTAATAATGAATAGGCGAGAGATTTTGTCAACCCTCCCGATAGCGCTCTCGGGTTGCATCAGTGCACCGAGCCGTCCATCGAGAGACGGGGGAGATGGCTATGTGATCGACGTGATTGACAGACCGGATCCGGAGGCATATTCGATCGAGTTCGCTGTGTCATATCCGGACGAAGAACGTGTCGTCGCTGATCTACAGATAGCAGTCACGGCCAACGCCGATGAGACGGTTGGCATCTCTACTGACCCACCACGGCCGTTCGGGATTTTAGCTGGGAAAGAAGTCGATGGTGCAGGGAGTCTTGCGTTCTGGAGTGCGGACTACGAGACATCGGATCTGGTCGGTACTGAGGGGCACAGCCTCACGCAGATGACCCAACCAGGCCTGATAACGAGATTACAGCCTGGCGAATCCGTGCGTTCTACATATTCGGTACGCCGTGACGCCGAGCTCGGATCCGTCACGACCAATCTTCTGCCTGGGATTTACGAGGTCGTTGGAGTCGGCAGTGATCTGTTCGAAGTGAACGGAACGTCACCGGACGTCACACTCCAGATTTCCGAATCTTGAGGGGACCCAGTGCGCTCGAGAATCATTCACTATCGATAGACACCAAATTTCCCCGCGAGCGACCGAACAGACGTGTATCTCGCTGCTACGATACCGGTAATATATGAAGAGATAAGAACGAGGAGTGTCGACACGTAGGTATGCAGGCAGGACTCATCATCCTCGACGGCTGGGGACTCAACGACGACGAAGACGCCCGCGACGCCGTCAAGGCCGCGGACACACCCAACTTCGACAGATTCCGGGACGCCGGCGCGGACGACCGTCTCGAGGTCTCGGGCCGGCGCGTCGGCCTCCCGGAGGGCCAGATGGGCAACAGCGAGGTCGGCCACCTCAACATCGGGGCCGGCCGCGTGGTCAAGCAGGACACGACCCGCATCACCGACGATATCGAGGACGGGAGCTTCTTCGAGAACGAGAACCTCCTCGCCGCGATGAACTATGCGAAGGAACACGACGGCCAGGTCCACCTCATGGGCCTGGTCAGCGACGGCGGGGTCCACTCCCGGCAGACCCACCTCCACGCACTGATCGAGATGGCGGCCGACAACGATGTCGAGGCGGTCACCCACGCCTTCATGGACGGCCGGGACACGTCGCCAACCGGCGGCGCGGACTACCTCCGGGAACTCCAGGGCGTCATCGAGGAGAACGGCACCGGCGACGTCGCGACGGTGACGGGCCGGTATCACGCGATGGACCGCGACCAGAACTGGGAGCGCACGAAGAAGGCCTACGACGCCATCGTCGACCGCGAGGCCGAGTTTTCCGCCCCCGATCCCGTCACGGCCACCGAGGAGTCCTACGAGCGGGACACGACCGACGAGTTCATCGAGCCGACGCTGATCGAGGGCGGGGCGGCCCTCGAAGACGGCGACGCGGTCATCTTCTTCAACTTCCGGTCGGATCGGGCCCGCCAGCTCACGCGGATGCTCAACTCGATCGATCCGGACTGGGAGTACGACCTCGAACCCCCGGAGACCCACTATGTGACGATGACGCAGTACGACGAGACGTTCGATCTGCCGGTTGCCTACCCCCCGAACCGGCCCGCCAACACGCTTGGCGAGGTCGTCTCCGAGGCCGGTGGCACCCAGCTCCGGCTGGCCGAGTCCGAGAAGTACCCCCACGTCACCTACTTCCTCAACGGCGGCCGCGAGGTCAAGTTCGACGGCGAACTCCGGGAGATCGTCGAGAGCCCGGACGTGCCGACCTACGACGAACAGCCGGAGATGAGTGCCGAGGGCGTGACCGACACCGCCATCCAGTTCATCGAGAGCGACGATCCCGACCTGCTGGTGCTCAACTACGCCAACCCCGACATGGTCGGCCACACCGGTGATTTCGACGCCACGGTCGCCGCCGTCGAGGCCGTCGACGAACAGCTCGGCCGACTCGTCGAGGCGATCCAGGCGGCCGGTGCTGACGTCCTCATCACCGCCGACCACGGCAACGCCGACGACCTCGGCACGGTCGACGATCCCCACACGGCTCACACGCTCAACGACGTGCCGATCATTTACCTCACGCGCGACGGCGGCGACGGCGGCCGCTCCGTGCGCTCGGGCGGGTCGCTGTGTGACATCGCGCCGACGCTGCTGGAACTTCTCGCCCTCGAGAAGCCGACTGAGATGACTGGCGAGTCGCTGCTCGAGTAACCGACCTGAAAATTCGTCCGTTTTCGCCCGCTTTGCTCAAAATGCGGCCACAGGCCGCATTTATTTCGGTGCGCCGCGTTCGCCTGTCTCGATGTCCGGGTCGGGGATTTCGACGCCGGCGATCCGGGTCGCGAGATACACCGTGTACAGGGCCGCGATCCCGACGAGGACGTAGATGCCGAACTCGGCCGCTGGGACGGAGTCGAGCAGAATGTTCACGAGGTTCCAGTTGGCCGCGCTGTCGACGAAGTGGCCGATACCGACGAGTCCCCAGTTGAGGGCACCGACGACGACGAGTACGAGCGCGGTCCAGTCGACGAGGTTCATCCGGAAATTCTTGGGCATGTATAACACCGGACATACAATTGTCTGCAGAGGATATATACTAGTAGTGATATATGATATCACGTGAACGTTCGGTTCGGGGAGTGTTTCGTCGATCAGGCATGGACGAGTCGTCGTCGCTGTCCGAGGCAGACTCCAAAACCGCCCTGAATCTCGCCGACAGCGGTCGCCTTCCGGACCCCGTCTCCCGATGCCAGGAAGTTTATAGGTGTTCAGCGTCGATTCACGGCCACCATGAGACATCCAGGCCTGAAGTTCAGGATGGCCGTCGTCGGGTCGATCCTGTTCGGCTTTTACGCCGTGGTGGCGCTCGCCCTCTATGCCGCCTTCGGCGGCGGGACCACCATCCTCGCGGTGATCCTGTTGGGCAGCGTCGGCTTCGTCGGCGTCCAGTACAAGGTCGGCAAGTGGGCCGCCCTCCGGAGCGTCGGGGCCGAGGACATGCCCGAAGACGATCCGCGCTTTCGGGACATCCACCGTTCGATCGAGCGGATGAGTTCGGAGATGGGCATCGACAAACCCCGGGTGATGGTCGCCGAGATGGGCGTCCCCAACGCCTTCGCCGTCGGCCGGAAGAAAGCCGGCGTCGTGGTCGTCTCCGCCGAACTCATCCACATGCTCGACCACGAGGAACTCGAGGGCGTCCTCGCCCACGAACTCGCCCACATCCGCAATCGCGACGTGATCATGATGGTGATCGGCCAGGGCATCGCCTCGATCGTCGCCCTCGTCGCACAGTTCGCCGTGCTGTTCGCCGGCGACAACGACCTGGGGGACTTCTTCATGGCGATGATCGTCGGGAACCTCGTCCAGTTCATCGTGATGATCTTCGTGATGGCGATCTCACGCTATCGGGAGTACGTCGCCGACAGTGACGCGTCCGAAATCACAGGTGGTGAACCCCTTGCGCGCGCACTCGAAAAGATCAACTCGGCCGATCACAGCCGGAGCCGGATCGACGAGCAGGCCAGTGCGCTCTGTATCAAAGGCGAGGAACGCAGCCTGCTGTCGAAGATCTTCTCGACGCACCCGCCGACCGAGAAGCGCATCCAGCGCCTGCGAGCCTGATTTTCGCGGGACTCGTTCGGGTTCTGTCGTCGTTCACTCGAGCCGGACAGGACCGACCTCCGTCGGCTCGTCAGCTTCGAGCAGCCAGGCGAACACGGGCACGTACGCGAGCCAGGAGCAAAGATAGCCCGCCCCGACGAGGACGTTCCGTGCGCCCAGGCCACCGTAGATCCCGTCGACCGTCCCGATCAGGACCACGACGGCGACCAGAAACGCGACCCCCGGGCGATCGAGCCAGTCGTAGCCCACGCCGATCAGCGACCCGAGGACGTAACAGAAGGCATAGCGGCCGGCCGCGACGAGGACGACGTTCCCCCAGAACAACACCTCGACCGGCACGTCGAAGTCACTTTCCAGGCCGGCGAGGAGGAGTCGCACCGACCGGTAGAACGCCTCGCCGTGGGTCAGCATGACCAGAACGGTGAGGACGACTGTCAGCGCGCCGACGACGCGGCCGGCGACGACGCCGACGCTGCCCGGATCAGTTCGATTGACCATCGCTGCTGGATCGGGTTGTCCCTCCCGCTACTCGAACGTGACCGCCGTCCCGTAGGCGATGACCTCCGAGCCGCCGTTGGCGATCTCGGAACTCTCAAGGCGGACGTTCACGACGGCGTCGGCCCCCATCGAACGGGCGTCATCAGCCATTCGCTGCATGGCCTCGTCGCGGGCGTCAGTCAGCAACTCCGAGTAGGCCTTCAACTCGCCGCCGGTGATGTTGCGAATACTCTGGGTGATGTCCCGCCCGACGTTGCGGGCCTTGACGGTGTTTCCGCGGGCGATGCCGAGCGCCTCGTCGATCTCCTCGCCAGGGACTGTCTCGGTGGTGACGAACTCCATACCTGGGCGTCTCGCGGGTTCCTACTAAAACCATGACCTGGACTTCACATCGGGAAGCGCCTGTCGCCCGCGGGAACCACGACTACAGAAACAGCGTCGGGATCGTCTGCCGGAAGATGTTCAGCGAGATCACGAACAGGAGTGCGACCACGAACCAGTTGAACCGCCGTTCGTCGATCTCCAGCCGCCGGAGATACGTCCCGACGAACAGCCCGACGAGCGTCACGACCGCGATGACCGACCCCAGCCACAGCCGGTATGGCGTCAGCAGGTCCGTGAATAGCGCCATCTGGAGGATTCGGACGGTGAAGATTGCACCGAGGACCATCGAGAGGCCGCCGATGTATCGCTCGGTGTCGCGCTCGAAGGTGTGGAAGTAGGCGGGCAGAAGCGGCCCGAGATTCGCGACGGCGAGCAAGAATCCCTCCAGTGCGCCGGCGACACTCATCCCAACGGGATGGTGGGCCTTCTCGACGGTCACGAAGCCTTGCCCGAGCTGGAAGAGCACGTACCCGAAGACGATCACGCCGATCAGGAACGGTACCAGCGGGCCGGTCTCGACCGCGTCGAGGACGGCCACGCCGACGACCGCGCCCGCGATTGCTACCACGAGCAGGAGCCACTCCTCGCGGACGAACGCCAGCCCGGTGTCGGTCTCGCCCACCTGGAACATGTTGAGCATCCACGGCGGGATCGCCAGGACGACCACTGCCAGCGTCGGGTCGATCACCGACGCGAAGATGGGCGTCGCGATCAGCGCGTACCCGAACCCGATCATGCCCTTGATCGCCCCCGCGAGGACGGCGACCCCCACGAACACGACCAGGATCTCCGTCGAGACGTCCGACTGGAGGCCGCTGGTCATCCCCTCGACACCGGGGAAGAAGACGATCGAGCCCGCGATGACCGACAGCGTCGCGAGTGCCATGGTGACCTCCCGGTACCGGAAGGCCCGCAGATGGTCCAGGAACGCTGCCGGATCGACGTGCGACTCGGTCGTCGGCATGGGTATGTTCCGGAAGGGGCTCGTCCCGGTTGGGGGTTGAGACGACGGTAAGGGTCGCGTCGATGTCGGTCGGCCCCTCTCGGAAAAATAGCGCTCGAACAAGCCCAGGCTGGCCGTTCTCGGCAATCATCCATCCGGAAGGCCGTCACCGATACCGGCAATAATTTTTGATTCGTCGTCCGTTCACTGCGATCCAGGATTCGGGGGCGTTTTGTCGCTGGCCGCCGAACTCCAGTCCAATGACCGATGACGAGCCTGACGTCCCAATCGTTTGTGCGGAATGTGAGACGACCGCCGAAATCCCGCTCTCAGACCTGGCCGATCAACTGGACGCGCACAACGAGCGGATGCACGACGGCGAACCGGTCGCGGAGGTCGATCCGGATGTGGCCGACCAACTCGCAGACTTGATCGCCGACGAACTCGGCTTGCTCGAGGGTTAGTCTGCCGTCGCTCCAGTCCGAAACGACAGATCCAGCGCGGCGGCGGAGTGGGTCAGCGATCCCATCGAAATGACGTCGACGCCAGTCTCTGCGTACGCTGGCACTGTCTCGATCGTGATCCCGCCGCTGGCCTCCGTGAGTACGTCGTCGTGATCAGCTTTCGCGAGTAGTTCGACCGCTCGCATGCACTCTTCGGGGGACATATTATCCAGCAACACGATGTTGGCCCCGGCGTCCGCGGCCCGGGGTGCGTCGGCCGGCTCCTCGACTTCGACTTCGATTTGCGTCGCGAAGGAAGTCTTCTCGGCGATGTGCTCGACTGCGCCTGCCAGCCCCAGCTCCGCGACGTGGTTGTCCTTGACCATCGCCATGTGTGAGAGGTCGAGTCGGTGGGTGTCGCCGCCACCCGCGACGACGGCACGCTTCTCGACTCCGCGCAGCCCGGGCGTCGTCTTGCGAGTAGCCGCGATCGCCACGTCCGTACTCACTTCGCGGCTCGCGGTTTCACCGCTCGCCCGGTTCGAGGTCTCCCGGCGGTCGACCTCGCAGACGGCGTCGACGGCACGCCTTGTCTTCGTGGCGATCCCCGAGGCGTGAGCGGTGACGTTGACCGCCGGCCGCTCACCGCGGAGAACATCTCGCGTGGGTCCGGTGACGGAAAGCAGGATGTCACCCGACTCGACGCTGGTCCCGTCGTCGACAGCGGACGCAACTGAACAGTCCAGATACTCGAAGACAGCACTTGCGGCGTCGACTCCGGCCGCGACGCCGCTCTCCTTCGCGACGAGTCGCCCCTCGGTCGTCCCCGGCAGGTGGTTCGTCACGTCGTGGTGGCCCAGATCCTCGCGGAGCCAGGTTTCGACGTCGCTGTCGGTGATCATGGCGTCTCGACAGCCGTCGCTTCGTCAGTGGTCGCCCCGTCGTCGCCGACGAGGGTGTGCGTGCCGACGCTCTCGTCGTTTGCGGCCGCGGCGCGGGCGATTAGCAGGGCCACCACGCTGGCGTTCCGGAGTTCGTACAGCGATCGTGACGTCCGCGTCCGGACGTAGGCGTCGACCTCGCCCTTGAGTCGCCGGAGGACCCCGAGTGTACGGTCCAATTCGTCGGGATCGCGCTCGATGCCGACGTGCTCGCCCATCACCCGCCGGAGTCGCGTGAACTTCTCGCGGGCGAAGGCGTCGGGTAGCGCCGGATCGCGATCGTCCGGATTTGGGACATCCATCGGCGCGGGTTCACGCCCGGGCGCGTCCTCACCGGCCCGGAGTCCCCAGACCAACCCCTCCAAGAGGCTGGTGCTCGCCAGGCGGTTGGCCCCGTGGACGCCAGTGTGGGCACACTCGCCGACGGCGTAGAGCCTGTCGAGCGAGGACCGCCCGCGGTCGTCGACAGCGATCCCGCCACAGAGGAAGTGCTGGGCCGGCGTGACGGGGATCCCCGATCCCCAGTCGATCCCGCGCGCCTCGCACTGCTCGACGAGATCGGGAAACTTCCCCTCGAAGTCGATCTCCGAGACGTCGAGGACGACCTCGCCACTCACTGCCTGCTCGTTTTTGACCGCCCGCGCGACCACGTCCCGGGGTGCGAGTTCCGCGTCCTCGTCGTAGGCGGGCATGAACCGCTCGCCGTACGCGTTCCGGAGAGTCGCGCCCTCGCCGCGGACGGCCTCGCTGAGCAACAGCGTGCCGTCGTCGTCGACATAGACGGTGGGGTGGAACTGGACGAACTCCATGTCGTCGACGTCTGCGCCGGCCAGCGCCGCCATCGCGATCCCGTCGCCGGTCGACCCGGTCGGGTTCGTCGAGTCGGGATAGAGGTCACCGACGCCGCCGGTCGCCAGCACGGTCGCGCCGGCGAACACTGGCCAGACGTCCCCGTCGGATTCGAGGTACGCACCGCGGACCTCGCCCTCGTGGGTAATGAGGTCCAGCGCGGCGGTATCGTCCAGCACACGGATGTCCGGGTGTTCGTCGACGAACGCGAGGAAGCGTTCGAGGACGTAGGATCCGGTCGAGGCGTCGACGTGCAGGATGCGCTCTTCGTCGTGGGCGGCTTCCCGGCCGAAGTCGAAGGCCTCGCCGTCACTTTCAGCCACATCGAACGGAACGTCCAGGGTCTCGACGAGGACGTCCCGGACGGCGTCGTTCGCGTTCTCGACCAGGACGTCGACGGCCTCGGGATCGGCCGTCCCGGCCGAGGCGTCGATGATGTCCTGCTTGAACTGCTCGGGGTCGTCCCGCGAGATCGCGATGCCGCCCTGTGCCCACCACGTCGAGGCGTCCTCGGGACGGCGGGCTTTCGTGGCGAGGGTGACGTCAGCGCCTTTAGGGCTCGCGACTCCGTCGCTCGCCCGGTTCGAGGTCTCCCGCTGGTCGACCTCGCTGCTCGCGGTTTCACCGCTCGCTCGTTCCGAGCTCTCGCCTTGCTCGAGCTCGCGGACTGCTGCCAGCGCCGCCGCACAGCCCGCGATGCCGCCGCCGACGATAAGGACCTCGGTGGATTCTGTTCCCGTCATGCTTAGAGTTCGAGCATCCGATCGAGTGCAGTTTCCGCGCGATCCGCGGCTGCCGGATCCACGCTGATGACGTTCTGCTCGTGGCCCTCAACGAGTTCTTCGAGCACCCACAGCAGGTAGTTGGGGTCGATCTGGCGCATCGCGTTGCAGTCCATGCAGGCGTCGCCACACAACGGGAGGACCTCCACGTCGGGATGCCACCGGTCGAGGTGGTTGGCGAGGTGGATCTCGGTCCCGATCGCCCACGTCTCGCCCGGATCGGCGTTCTCGACCGCGCGCGTGATGTCGGCCGTCGAGCCGACGCGATCGGCCGCCTCGACGACCTCGCGACGACACTCGGGGTGGACGATCACGTTGGCCTCGGGGTGGTCCTCACGGACCGCCTCGACGTGGTCGGCCCGGAAGCGCTCGTGAACCTGGCAATAGCCTTCCCAGAGGATGACGTCGTTTTCGCGGATCTCTTTGGGGTCGGTATCATCAGCCCAGGGATCCCAGACGAGCGTGTCGTCTTCGAGACCAAGGTCGTGGGCGGTGTTGGTCCCGAGGTGCTTATCGGGGAGGAACAGCACCTTGTCACCGCGCTCGAAGGCCCACTCGAAGGCGTCGGCGGCGTTCGAGGAGGTACAGACCAGCCCGCCGTGCTCGGCACAGAAGGCCTTGAGATCGGCGTAGGAGTTCATGTAGCAGATCGGGATCACCGTCTCCTCGGTCGCCGCCGTGAGTTTCGCCCACACCGAATCGACCTGGAGCGCTTCGGCCATCCCGGCCATCGGGCAGGAGGCCTCCATGCTCGGGAGGATGACCTGCTGGTCGTCGTCGGTGATGATGTCGGCCGATTCGGCCATGAACGTCACGCCGCCGAAGATGACGTACTCGGCGTCGGATTCGGCTGCCTCCTTGCTCAACTGGTAGGAGTCCCCGATGAAGTCGGCGTGCTCGACGATCTCCCGGCGCTGGTAGTTATGGCCCAGGATGACGACGTCGTCGCCGAGTTCCGCCAGGGCCGCTTCGATCCGTCGCTCCCGATCTTCGGCATCGAGGTTCCGGTAGGCCGGGGGCAACTGTGACAGGTTGTCGTATTTGAACAGGCTGAGATCTGTATCCAGATCGGCCGTTTGCATGTCGGGCACAGTGAGTCACCGTGTGTTTCGTCCCTTCAGTACCGCATATTGAAAAATATTTGTATTCAAAACGTGGATCGGTTGGGTATACTATGCAGTAATTGCCGGCACAGGGACTAGTGATCCATCATGTCGGGCGGCGCGCTGCAGACTCTCACTGCATACCGAGTCCCGTCGAGAGTATCCAGTAGAGGCCGTAGCCGACGCCGACCGAGGTCGCGAGCGTGAGCACCCAGAAACTGACCGTGACACCGATCTTCCGGCGAGAGACACCCGCCGATCCCGCCGCGAGGCCACCGCCGATCACGCCCGAGATAACGATATTGTTGAACGAGATCGGGATGCCGAGCGCGATTGCGATCTGGGCGATGATGAACCCCGGGACGAGTGCGGCGATCGAACGCCGTTCGCCAAGCTGGGCGTACTCTCTCGACGTCGCCTGTAGCAGGCGTGGCGCACCCATCCACGCGCCGGCGAGGATCCCGGCTGCCCCCAGGCCAAGGAGGGCGATCGTCGGGAGGCCCAGATCGCTGACGAACAGCGTTTCGAGGGGTCCCGTCGCGAGGCCGACCTGACTCCCGCCGGAGGAGAAGGCGACGACGCTCCCGAGCGCCACCAGGAAGGTCCGGATCCCCCGCTCGACGGACGCCTGGGTCCGACGCCGGATCACGAGGAACCCGACTGCGGCGAACGCGACGGTGGCCGCGACCTGGACGGTAGGCGCGGGCAACTCGACGACCGACGAGGCGAACCCGGCAAGCGAGTTCTGGGCGGCTTCGCCCGGGATGATCCCCAGTTCGATGTTCGCGATGATTCCCGAGACGATCGCTGCGAGTACTGGGACGCCGACCGTTTCGGGGATGTCGTCCCGGCGGAGTAGCGTCGCGGTCCCGTAGGCGAGTCCCCCCGAAACGGGCGGCACCAGCACCCAGAACAGCCCGAGTTGCTGGTACTTCGCGACCGCAGGGTCGCCGCCCAGCGACAGCCCCACGCCGACCATCGCCCCGGTCGTGGCGAACGCGGCGGGGACTGGATATCCGGAATACACGCCAAAGGCCATGAACCCGGCCGCGGTGAGGAGCCCCGCCGTCGCCGCCAGGGGCGTGATCCCGACGCCCAGGATGAGGTCTCTGCCGACAGTCTCGGAGATCGACCCGCCCTGTAAGAGCGCGCCGAGCGCCGCGAGGACGCCGACCAGGAACGCCGCCCGCATCGTCGAGATGGCGTTGGCCCCGATCGCCGGCGCGAACGGCGGCGAGTTCGAGTTCGCGCCCAGCGCCCACGCCATCCCGAGGCCAGTCACCGTCGAGAGGGCCGCGAGCACCCAGAACGTCACTGCCACCGGAGATCTCCCTCCGGACTCGAACGAACGCTGATACTCACAACCTCCCTGCGTGACATTGTTACCGGAATTTCGACGCACGCACGTGTTAATGTTGTGCCGGTTTCGGAGTCTGTGGTTCTGTTGTGCCGGTTTCGCAGTCGGTAGTTTCGGGGCTGTGGTGATCCACGTCGGTATTGTTTTCATGCATGCGGGTGAATCGCATGCTATGGACGACCGTGAGGTCGACGTCTCGGCAGCCGGCGAGAACATCGAGGGTCAACAGCCCGAACCGGAACCCGAGTCGGTCACCGAGGAGACGACGACCCACGACGAGGGCGTCGAACTGGAGCGGACGATCGGACTCGTCGGCGGGCTGGCGATCGGCATCGGGACGATGATCGGCGCGGGGATCTTCGTCTTCCCTGGCCTCGCCGCCAACGAGGCGGGTCCGGCAGCGGCACTCTCGTTTGCGATCGGCGGCGTGATCGCGCTGCTGGTCGCACTCCCGGCTTCGGAACTCGCGACGGCGATGCCACGTAGCGGCGGCGGGTACTACTTTATTTCCCGAAGCCTGGGCACGGCCGGTGGCGCGATCGTCGGTCTTGGCCTATGGCTGGGACTGGTCTTCGCCGCGGCCTTCTATCTTGTCGGCCTTGGCCACTACGTCGTCGCCGTCTTCGCGGAGATCGGGGTTACCCTCTCGCTCGGACCCGCTCCACCCCACGTCGTTTTGGGACTGATCGCCGGGGCCGCCTTGACCGCGCTCAGCGTCGCCGGGACCGAGCGCACGGCGGCGCTCCAGAACGTGATCGTCGTCGTCCTGCTGATCATCCTCACGGGTGTACTCACCTACGGCGTCCTCGACGCGCTGGGCCTCTTCGGTCGCCAGACAGTCCCCGACACCTTCTTCTCGAAGGGCTATTTCCCAGTGCTGTCGACGGCCGCGTTGGTGTTCACGTCGTATCTGGGCTTCGCCCAGGTCGCGACGGTCGCCGGCGAGATCAAGCGCCCGAGCCGGAACCTCCCCCTGGCGATGGTCGGGTCGGTCGTCATCGTCACTGTCTTCTACGCGGTGACGATCCTCGTCGCGACCAGCACCTTCGGGGCGGATCGCCTCGGCGAGTTCGGGGAGACTGCGATGGTCAACGTGGGTCGGGACCTGCTCGGGTTGCCCGGGGCCGTCCTGATCCTCGTCGCCGGCCTGCTGGCGACCTTTTCGAGCGCCAACGCCTCGATCCTGAGCGCGTCCCGATCGATCTACGCCTTGAGCCGTGACGCCCTCCTCCCGAAGAAGGCAAGCGAGATCAACCTCCAGTACGGGACGCCACACGTCGCCCTGGCGATGGCCGGCGGACCGATCCTGGTGCTGGTGGCGACCGACAGCGTCGAGATCCTCGCGGAGGTGGCCTCCTTTCTCCATCTGGTGATGTACGCGTTGATCTGCGTCGCGTTGCTCGTCCTCAGGCGACGCGATCCGTCGTGGTACGACCCGGACTTCCGGATGCCGGGCGCGCCCGTCCTGCCGGCGATCGGCGCAGTCGCGAGCGTCGCACTGATCGCCTTCATGAATCCCGCCTCGATCGTCATCGGCGTCGTGATCATGGTCCTGTCCTACGGGTGGTACCGCTACTACGCCGACGACGTGCGACTCAAAGGTGACATCTGACATGACCCGACCATCAGTACTCGTCCCGATCCGCGTGCTCGAAGGTGAATCGCTCCCGGAAGGGGTACCCGACCTCCTGGCCGACGCCCACGTCGTCCTGCTGGGGTATCACGTCGTTCCCGGTCAGACTGCGCCCGGTCAGGCCCGGATGCAGTTCGAGGAGAAAGCGCTGGCCCGTCTCGAGGAGTTCGAGACGGTGCTTTCGAACGCGGGTGCGACCGTCGAGCATCGGCTGGTGTTCACTCACGACGCCCAGCAGACGATCGACCGACAGATCGCGGAGAACGACTGCCTCGCTGCGCTCGTGCCCCGTGCCCTGGGCGCCCTCGAAGACGTGCTCGTGGCCGTCCGTGGTACCGTCGGTATCGACCGACTGGCCCGCGTCGTCGGTGGACTGTTCTCCGATCGCGACATCGACGTGACGCTGTACCACGTGACCAGCGACGACGAGACCGACGCCGACGTGGACGTGCTCCTCGACGGACTCGCCGACCGCTTGGCCGACGAAGACGTCGATCCCGACCGGATCAAGACGCGGATCGACCGCGACGTCAAACCCGTCGATGCGATCGCCGAACTCGCCGAAGCCTACGACTGCGTGGTCATGGGCGAGTCCGACACGACGCTCGCGACGTTCGTCTTCGGGATGCCCGCCGATCAGGTCGCCGATAAGTTCCTCGGCCCTGTCCTGGTCGTCCAGCGGGAACCGAGCGACGAGTGAACAGTCGGTCTCCCGCAAATATCTCTCTCGACGGGAGCAGTCTTATCCGCTGTGGCCCCTTCCTTCGAGCGATGTCTCCAACTGCTGGGTCCGAGATCGACGGACAGGTCTGGTTCGTTACGGGTGCGAGCCGTGGCATGGGACGCGAATTCGCCAGGACTGCTTTGGATGCGGGACACGCGGTCGTGGCCACCGGCCGGGACACCGACGCCGTGGCCGAGGCCGTCGGCGAGTCAGCGGACCTGCTGGTCGCGGAGCTGGACGTCACGCGTCCTGCCGACGCCGAGTCGGCGACGCAGGCGGCCGTGGATCGGTTCGGTCGGATCGACGTGCTGGTCAACAACGCCGGCATCTCGTATAAGGGCTTCTTCGAGGAGATGACGATCGAGGAGATCAAACACCAACTGGCGGTGAACTTCTTCGGGCAGCTGTACGTCACCCGCGCCGTCCTCCCGGTCATGCGCGACCAGCGCTCGGGACACGTCATCTCGATCTCGTCGGGCGCGGGGCTCTCCGGGTTCGGGTTCAGTTCGGCCTACGCCGCCTCGAAGCACGCGCTCGAAGGGTGGATGGACGCACTCCACGACGAGGTCGAGCCCTTCGGGATCGACACGACGATCGTCAATCCGGGGTGGTTCCGCACGACCCTCCCGTCTGCGGAGTCGATGCCCTTCACCGACCCCGTGATCGACGATTACGACGAGCGCCGCGCGGAGCAGATGGAGTGGTGGAACGAACAGGGCGGCCAGCAGCCGAACGACCCGGCCAGGCTCGCCGAAGCGCTGGTCGAGATCGCCGGTGAGGAGGAGCCGCCGCGTCGGTTCATCGCCGGCGAGGACGCGATCGAACTCGCCGAGGAAACGATCGACCGACTCCAGGACCAGATCGACGCCTACCGCGAACTCTCGACGTCGATGGCGTACGACGCCTAGTCGGCGGAAGTTGAGACTACAGCGGGCCTGTGATGTGTGGTAGCAGCCGAATCGACGAGCGGAAACGGCTTCGGGTCGCTCTCCAAACCGGCGTTCTTGTTGTGCTGGCAACTAATTCGGATCGTTCCGAGACTTCGGATCGTGTAGCCCCTCAGACGCCGCGCTGTATCCGTTCGCGACCGAACGGGGCCATCCGAGCGTCTGCTTCGCATAGGCGGGTGATGCTTAGTCGTCGGGCATCGCTCCCGACGGGGCCGGTGTCGCGGGCGCTGGCGGTTCGTGGGTGCCGAATTCCGGATGGGTTTCCTCCATCCAGACGTATACGATAGCGCCCGAGAGGAACATTAGAATGGCAGTCATGTAGAATGCGGCCTCGGCGTTGATGAACTCCATCGAGAAGCCGATCAGGATCGCGCCGACACCATAGCCCGCGTCGCGCCACATCCGGTAGACGCCCATCCCAGCTGCCCGCCACGTCGGGTGGGCAGCGTCGCCGGGCACGGTCATCAGGTTCGGATACAGCAGCGCCATTCCGAGCCCGGAGACTGCTGCCAAGACGGCCCACAGGAGGTACCCTTCGACGAGGACCATCCCAAGCACGCCGGCACCGGCGAGGAACATCCCCGCGATGACCGGCGGACGACGACCGATACGATCCGCGAGTTCACCGGTTCCGATCTGTGAGAAGTACATCGCGCTGTGGATCCCGACGACGAGACCGACGGCGTCGATGGGCAGCCCCTGATTGGTCAGATACAGCGGGACAGCGATCCAGAACAGCGTGTCGACGAAGTTCTCGATGTGACCAGCTTGCGCCGCCGCGAACAGCGTCTTATCGCCGTAGGTCGCCCGCTTGAATACCTTGTTGAACGGAAGGTTCGCATCGTGGTGTTCGTCATCGCCCTCGGCCTGAGCGTACTGGACGGTCTCCTTGATCAGGAAGGTCGAGACGAGGAACGCCAGCACGACGACGACAGCGAGGAAGTAGAACGGTTCCGGACGCAGACTCGTCCGTGCGGCAATGACGCCGGTGATCCACGCCCCGGCGGCGACGCCCGTGTATCCGAACGCCTCGTCGATGCCCACCGCAAGCCCTCGCTGGTCGGGCCCTGCAAGGTCGATCTTCGCGTTAATCGCCATACTCCAGGTCAGTGCTTGGTTGATGCCCAGCAGGATGTTCCCGAGGACGATCCAGTTCCAGCTCGGCGCGAAAATGAGAATGACGGGTAGCGGCAGCGCTGTCGCCCACCCGAGGACGAGCACCGGCTTGCGGCCGTACTCTTCGCCCCACTTGCCGGCGTAGAGGTTGAGCAGTGCCTTGACGAACCCGAAGGAAACGACGAACGAGCCGATGACGAGGAACGACTCAACGCCGAGTACCTCCTCGCCCAGCACCGGCACGACAGCGCGTTCGGACCCGATTGTCAGCCCGGTCGCGAACACAAGCAGGACGTGGAGTGAGAACTGTCCGAGGTGTTCGCGGATGCCTTGCTGGAGGTCCGGTGGCGTACTCATGGGTTACTCGGCAGCGCAGTTGTTTAGCCCCAATCCAGATCGGCCAGCTCCGTCTCAGCGACCGATTCATGCCCGACGTTGACCCGCTCGACGTTCGGCAGGTGGTCCGGAATGTCGGCGAGCGAGTCCTTGGCTGTCTCCGGGTCGTCGACCAGTTCGTCGTACACGTCGACGTTCCCACTGCCCGGAATGTGCCAATCCTCGAAGTCTTCTCGATGGCGGATATCGAGGACGAGTCCGTCCGATCCGTCCGTCTGTAACCGCCTACTCAATCCGTCGGGCGCAATCTCAGACATCGGTAGATCTTGTTAAGAGGGGATGTACCGGTATAGGTACTGCCGGACATGACCGGCACAGTTACTTTCGAGGCGTCCTCTGATTGGACATGGTCCTGTACGAGGCCTCTCTTCGGGTGAAACACGAGTGCCCGTATCGTTCGATCTCGGAGCGCCATCCCGACCTCACGATTCGTGAGTGGCCGCTGAGTGACTGTCAAGTGTTGGAGATCACGTCGGAGCAAACCCCGACAGACAGTTTGCTGGAGGGCATCGACCAACTGGGGACAATCCTTCACGAATCCGTCGACGACTCTGGGTATCACGTCGTCACGCAGTCCTGTCTCTGTTCACTGGAGGGATCGATCATCGACCGGTTCGAGGAACACAACTGTCTCTACCAGTCACCGACGATGTACCGCCAGGGCTGGGAGCACTACACCGTAATTGCGTTCGACGAGACGGACGTTCAGGCGCTCCTCGCGGATCTGCGTGCAGACCGCGACATCGAGCTTCTCTCGAAGACAGCGATCGAAGAGAAACAGATACCACACCGTATGCTGACGCCAGTCGACCAGTTCTTCGACGATCTGACCGATCGGCAGCTGGCCGCCCTCGAACTCGCACTTGAGGGAGGGTATTACGAGCAACCACGGGGGACATCACTTCGTGCCCTCGCCAGTCGGACATCCGTCTCGAAATCGACGTTCGAGGAACACCTCCGGAAGGCGGAGAACAAATTACTCACGAACACGGGACGCTTCCTACGGTTGGTGACTGCGACTTCGTCGACAAATCCCTTGCAGGCGAGTCGAACGAGACCATCCGAACAGAGCGCGGACTGAGTTCCGTTTCTATACGGTTCTGATCGAAGAGCAGTTGGCCATGCATTGAGAGCGTCGGTCTCACCGTTCGAGTTGGAGTTCAGTATATCGATATGCGATTTATAACTGTCCGGACAGCCAACTGACGCCAAGCGGCGCGACCAGCAGCGTCAGCGGGACGACGATCCACACCTGGCCGGCCAGGACGTTGTACTGCGCGATGGTCTCGCTCGGCGGCGTTCCTTCGAGGAATCCGACGAGAAACTCGAAACCGACGGTCAATATGGCCCAGCTCGCGCCGACGGCCAGCAACTCCGCTTGCGTATAGTCGATCGGGGTGGTTCCGAAGTACAGCGCTGCCACCACGATGATCGCGACCACCAGCATGGCGGTCGAGAGCACGTGGCCGGTGTACTCGCCGACGCGTTCGATCAGAACTGTCTCGCGGAACACACCGTTGGCGACGGCGATCACTGCCATCACGACCCACAGGGCCAGGATATAGACGAAGACGGACGCCCGGATCGATTCAGTGCTCAACGCCATGTCGCTTGCTACGACTGGTGAGACGATAGTCGTTTGGCGCGATCCGCGAACTTTTCGAGTCGCTGTGAAGTGTGTGTCATTTCTCAACGGATCCCAGCTGGTCAGTCGGCTTGTCCAGGCTCGGTCGCGAACGATAAATCAAATGCGACTATACTGAAGTCGGATCCGGGATGTGAAACTGCCGTGGCTGTCCTGGATGATCCGGTCGCTCCGTTGTGTTACCTTCGAAATATCGATCTGTTCCCGTTCAGCGTGGGGATGGAGTTCCGGCGGACTCACTCTCGCTCGTCGAGGAGATCGAATCGCAGCCCACTGGATAGTTGCGTATCGGCGACGCGACTGTTACGAGCACTCCAGAGATGGCTCGCGCCGTCAGTCCAGCGGGCGTGCTGGTAGCGACGGGTTACTTCACGGCCGCTCCGGGTGACCTCTTCGTCGTAGATCCGGTAGGTATCCTCGCCGGGTGGGAGGAGTTTGTCCTCGGGCCGGAGGATTTCCCCGAGCGGCCGGGGGATTTCTTCGAGCGGGAGCCCCAGCGTCGAAGTGTCGAGCAACAGCGCCCGTTCGAGTCTGAAGTCCCAGCCCTGCTCGGGCGTGAACGGGAACCAGTAGTCGGGCACGTCCGAGGAGAGTCGGTAATCGGCCAGCGCGTCGCTTGGCCGGGCTACCAACTTTTTCGCGACGATTCCGCCGTCGTCGTCTTTGATCTCGATCGCCTCGGCGGCTGTCCAGGCCGACGCACTCAGCCCGGCGCTCTCGGCGCTCGCGTCGGGGGCGACCCCGGTGTAGACGCGAACCGTCTCACCCGGCCCAAGCGTTCGCTGGCTGATCTGGTGCACGTCCGTCGTCGTGCCGTCCGTCTCGGCGGCGATCGTGTAGCCGTCGATGACGAGTCGATCCTCGCCAGGGTTGGCGAGTTCGACGTACTCCGCATCCGGATCGTCGTCGGCCGAGACGCGATCGATTTCGAGCCGTGGCACCTGGAACTCCGTCCGGTCGATCGGCTGTCCACTCGGCCCTTCGACGATCCGCTCGATGGCGAAGGCGAGGTTGGCCGTCTCGTCGCGGCTGAACACGACTTTCTCGACAGGTTCGCTCGTTCTGGAGTCCGCAAGCACCGGCGGAACGAACAGCCCTGGCTCGTTGTGATTTGGCAACTCGTGCATGAACACCTGCCAGTCGTCGTCCACGGCGGGTTCGGCGGTCTCGCTGAGGCCAAAGGAGTCCGTCACCGTCAGGTCAGTCAGCCTGGTGAGCGTCCCGACGGGCGTGTCGAGGTCGATCCGGAACCAGTCGTTGCCGTACTGGGTAGCGAACTCCATGAGCAACATTCGCGCGATACTCGACCCCTCGTCAGTGGCCGTCGAGACGTCGACTGCCCCGTCCTCCAACTCCCACCAGCGATTGGCGGGCATCCCCGGGAAGGAGATCTGGCTGGGAACGACCGTCTTCGATCGAGTGATCGTCGACAGCTCTAACGGCAGCTCCGGGATGTCACCGATACCGACATCGTCGGTCGGTTCCGGGATCGCTCTTCCCGAGGGAACCTCGAGCTGTCCGTCGCCATCGAGGGTGGCTTGGGCGGGCGCGCCACCGGAATCCGGCGGCCCGAGACTGGACGCGTCCCTTGGCGTCGAGAAGGCATACCAGTCGAGATGGCCGCCCTGATACTCGGGTGCCTCGAACACGGTCTCCGTCGAAGAAGCACCCGTGGCGACCGAAAACCGGTATTCCAGTCGCGTCGGATCCCAGGCCGAGCCAGTCTTGACCGTGGGTTCGTCGTAGAGGTTGACGTACCAGCCGTAGAAGTCCTCGGTACAGTCGTCGAACGTGCCGTTCCGGGATCCCGTACTCGGGAGCGGCAGGTCGCCACTGTTGAGGCCCGACCACGAGTCGGCTTCGCCAGCCACGATGTCGTCGATGTTCCCGACCGCCGAGCGGATCGCCCGCGCGATTGCGGTGCCATCGAGCGACCGATCGCGAACGAGTTCGACGAACCGGCGGTCACTCGATTCCAGCGGCTGGTCGGGAACGTCGAGCTGTAGCTTCTCGGGGAAGTCAGCCGCACTGTACTCCCCGTAGCCGGCAGCCGCCAGCGTCCGGAGGAACTGCTGGCCGGCCTCTACTCTGTGCCGGAGTGGCGGTCCGTCATCGGCCTCTCCCTCCTCGGTCAGCACGTCCCCATCGGTCATGATCGCCTCGCGCTCGACGATCGATTCCAGGGGCCCGCCACCGTAATCGAAGGGGCCAGCCGGCTGGCCCGGAGCGCCGCGGCCACCGCCCTGGAGATAGACGCGCGTCAGGCGGTCCTCGGCGATGTCGATGTCGACCTGGACTGGCGAGCCGGCGTCCTCGCCCTGGAACTCGCTGACTTGCCACTGCCGGGAGAGCAGCCACAGCGGGTCCCGGATCGGCGCGCGCAGCGCGTCGGTCATCTCGTCTTTCCGGGGGCGCGGTTCGAGGCGCGACCAGACGGTCCGGTCAGCCATCGATCGACCACCCCCCGAGTTCGAGCGACAGTTGTGGTCCCAACAGCGTGTACTCAAGCTGGCGATCGTACCAGTCCAGCATCTCGAAGTTGACCGTCGGTGTCGACGGCGTCGGGTCCTGCTGCCGGGCGAAATAGAGTCCCGGGAACAGGTAGGAGGCCTGCTCAAGGTCGCCCATGTCGACCGCCCGGCGCTTCATGTACTCGGCCGTCTCGGCGACCGTCGCCGCCAGGTCGGAAAGCGTCCACTCGCCATCGTCGGGTGGGGTCGCCACCAGCAGCGATTGTGGCGGCCGGTTTCCGGGGTCGTCGTAATTGAGCGCGACGCCGGACGTCTCGCTGTCGGCCGGGATGGCCTCGGTCCACTCATCGAGGAACAGCCCGGTGATCGGCTGATCGACCGACCCGGGCGTCACGTCCGGCCCGAACTGCGTCACCAGCGAGAGTTTGCCCGAATCAGGATCGACATCCTCGATCCCGACCCACGTATCGCCCGGCTCGTAGGGGATCTGGCCGATCGTCAGCGGCTCGGTGAGCGTGCCGGCGATGGCCTCGGCGTAGGTCCGGGCCTCCCGGAAGTCGCCGACCGTCTCCCTGAAGGCGGCGGTCCGCTGGAGCAGCGTCTCCGCGGCCATCGATTCCTCGTCCGGGATCAGTCCGTCGTCGGTGAACGTCGTCGCCAGTTCCGGCCCATTCGAGGGCGTGAACGGCGGCAAGACCGTGAAGTCGTCACCGAACAGGGCTTCCAGGCGGTCAGTCTGGGCCTCGACGCGCTGTGGGACCGGCTGACTCCCGCCGTCGGTCGCCGCCCGCGGGTCGAGCGGCCCAGCTTTCGAAAGCCGCGTCCGCAACCGTTCGAGCAGCGCGCGTGCCTGTTCGAGCAGTGCCGCCTCGTCGTCGGGACGCCCACCGTCGGGGCTTCGCGGCGTGCTCCCGAAGACGCCGTAGGACGCTGCGACGGTCATCGGTTCCCGGAGCTGTTCGAGGACGATTCGCCGGAACGATCTGTCTGCCTCACTCCCGACGACGGGGTCGATCGCCGTTGCGACGCTGGTGGCCTCACTGGCGAGGTCGGTCGTCGCCGAGGACAGTTCGGCGTCGAACGTCGACTTCGCGGTCGATGGATTAGCCAGCGACGGCGAACCGCCGCCCATCTCGGCAGCCAGGTCCTGGAGGTGGGTCTGGAACGTCTCCAGTCGGGAGTTGTCGTCGATGGTCGGTAACCCCTCGAACAGCACGGCCAGCGCCGGCAGCTCGGTGACGACACTCGCGAGATCCTGGAGTGCCGTCGGGAGGTCGCCCGGATTCTCGATCGCACTCGGGTCGTACAGCCAGGCCGTCAACTCCTGGAGGAGCGTCACCGGCTCGTCGGTCTGCTCGTCGATGTATCTGAGCAGCCACGGCGGGGCCGAGCAGAACGCGTCGAGATACGCCGCGATGTCATCGCCGTCGTCCATGCCGTGCAACACCGCTGCTGAGTCCTGATCATACGACAACAGCCACGGTGCGGCCCCGTCGTTGTACAGCGACGGATTGGCGAGCGTCCGCGTGAGTCGGGCCCGGACGTCGCTCAGTGCTGCCGTCGGGCCGTACCAGACGTCCACATCGCCCGGCCCGCCCTCGCCGACTACGTCGACGATCCGATCGAGGCCGAGTTTGCTGATCGGCCCCACTGCCGTGTCGAGATGCCCAGCCAGCCCCGTGGGATCGATCCCCTCGACGGCCAGCAGATCGTCCACCGCATCGACATCGTCGGTCGTGATCGGCGTCGTCGCCGGGTCCGCGGCGTCACGCTCGGCCTGCATGGCGTCGAATGCCGCCTGCGAGAGCGCCCCCGAGAGGTCGCTACTCGGCCCGTCTTCGGTCCCGAACAGCGACTGTCGAGCGCGTAGCCAGAGCAACTGCTGAAGGTTCGGACAGTCGGTTTCCAGGACCGACTGGGCGTCCGTCGAGAGGCCGTCGTCGACGACCCGGCCGGTCGCGCTGTAAACAACTGTCTCGTCGACGACGGCGACGACCTGGAACGGCGTCCCGGGATCGACGGCCGAGAAGTCCAGATCGACGGTGAACGAGCCGTCGGCGTCGGGCGTGGTGGTCGTCTCGCGTTCGAACCACGACAGGCCGTCGGTTCCCCAGGCACGGATCGTCGCCGTCGCCGTCGACCAGTCGATCTGGGGTTCTTCGTCATCGCCACCGCTTCCGCTACCGCCACTGCTACCGCTACCGCCACTGCCACCACCGCTTCCGCTACCGCCACTGCTACCGCTACCGCCACTGCCACCGCTTCCGTTTGCGCCACCTCCGCCACCGCTGCCAGACCCACCGAGACCACCGGCGGGCCCACCGAGATCCTCGATAATCTCCACCGACTGCAAGTTCTCGGCGTACCAGGCAGTCCCGGTGTACCGTGTCTCGGCGAGATCTGCCATGTCGACGGCGTCAGCCGGGCTCTCGCCGCCCGACTCGGGGATCGACGTGTCGAGGGTGCCGCCGGGTGGCATCCAGGTCATCGGGCCGCCACTGGCCGGACCGCCGTCGCCGTCGGAGCCACCACCGCCCCCAGTCGAACCGCCACCGCCGCCACCGGAACCGTTCCCACCACCCGAATCGCCGCTCGCGCCGTCGCCACCGTCGTCATCTAACGGCACCGCGGGCACGGCGACGGGTTCACCGAGAACGCCAGCGAGTTCCTGGCCGCTTTCGGACTCGACGGTGAGATCAGCCCGGACGGCCCCCGGATCCGCCAGGCCGGCCGGTAAGGTATCCAGCAACGCGGACAGTTCACCACGGATCGCGTCGGTGTTGATCCCGCTTGCCGTTGACTCGGCCTCGGCGAGCGGAACATCTGCGTCGACGGCTTCGATGGCATCGACCAGCTCTGTCGCTTGCTCGGTCACCGTCGGATCGGGCACGGCGAATGCAAGGTCCGTCATCGGCGAACCGTCGGTCGGGAGGTGAGTACCGCCACCGAGACCGCCCCAGGAGCCGCCGGTCCCGTCGTCGGTCGGTAGCCCGCCGTCGGTGGTGGCGGTCTGTGTCGCTACCAGATCGTCGATTGCGTCGCCGATGGCGTGCTCGCTGTCGAGCACCGCGAGCCGTTCGTCGACCTGCGTAGCGATCGAAAGCAGTCGATCCTGGGCGGTATTGGCTCGCGATTCGAGTGTCTCAGCCGTCGAGACGTCGTAGCCCTCGCCGCGTACGTCCGTCGGATGCGCCAGATCCTCGGCGGTGGCTGCCCGGCCGGTCTGGACGAGTTCCCGAAGGCTCCGGGTGAGTTCGAGGACGTCGGCCATCGGGATCGAATCCGGCGCGACCGTCTCCGTCAGTTCGAGCTCAATCTCTGCGTCAACCGGCACGCTGGGACTGGCCGGTCGGTCCCGTGTCAGGACGTACACCAGCCGCTGTTCGAGCTCCGAGCGAGCAGCCTGGCGATCCGACCCGAGCAACAGTAGCACGTCGAGCGCACCGAGACCGAGGTCGCCGAGCGTCACAGCGGTCCGATGGGTTTGTTCGGTCCTGACCGTGTTGCCGTCGCCGTCGGTCGTCGTCTCGCTCCAGCGATAGGTTGCCAGACACTCGACGTCGCCGTGGGCCGGCAACAATTCGGCAACCCAGGCGGACAGTGCGGGTTCGGCCTGTGAGCGCGGGGTCGCACCGTTCGTGTCTGCCGGCGTCCCGAAGAGCAGACACTGCCGGTGGGTCAGGCCGGTCTCGCTTCGGGGTGTCTGGGCGATGTCGGGATCGGGCAGGGGGTCCCCGTCGGCGAGCGCGCTGATCGACCCCCCGGCGCGCTCGTAGTTGCCCTGGCCGAGCTGGTGGACGCTCTCGGCGGTCAGGAGGTCGCCGGCGGCGTCGATGTCGTCCGCGAGTTCGGCGACAATCTCGTCGAGGTCGTCGAAGGCGCCGGTGTCCGTCCCCGGGAGTTCGTCACCGCGATCGAAGGGGTAGTTCGCCCAGTTTTTGACGAGTTTCCGGCCATCGACGACGTCCCGTTTCGCGAGATCTTCCTGGCCCTCGGTCTTGCCCTGGAACTGCTCCTCGTCAGGGCGCGTCAGTTTCCCGACCTTCGCGGGGAAGATCGTCCGGAAGACGCTGGCGTACTGCATCAGGTCCGCGTCGGTTTCCAGGGTCTCCTTCCGGAGGCGGCGTTCGAACCGGTACCCCAGGAGTTCGGCCAGTGACTGGCCACGCCGGACGCCCCGGATCAGGCGCAGTCCGGCACGAACCCGGTCCGCCGAGAGGTCGATCGCCAGGACGTTCTCGCCCTCGTCGGCCTCGTGGGCCTCGTACCCGCTGCGAAGGACGGCCGCTGTCGTGGCGTGTTGTTCGGACGGTGCGTGGATGTACTCCGGTTCGTCTCGCCCCTCGACGTCGGCCGAGAGGTCCTCGACGAAGCCGTAGCCGCCGACGTACAGCCCCGGATCTGACGTGACGCGATTCGTCACCGCCGACGTGTCGCGCAACCGATCGCGAGTCGCGATCTGCCCCATTTCCTGCAAACCGGAGAGGTCGATCGACTGCCCGCCGGAGCCTCCGCCCGACTGCCCACCGGTCGAAGCCTCACTCGATTGCTCGCCGGCGGAACCGCCCGTCGACTGCTCGTCGACTGACCCACCGATTCCGGATATGTCTACATTCGCGTCGCCGGGATCGAATCCACCGTCGGGCTGGGTGTCCCTGGCCGTCTCAGGACCCGACGGCTGGATGTCCAGGTTCGCGATCGCTGCCGGATCGAACCGCTGGCCCGAACCGAGGGGATCGCTGTCGGATTGTAAGTCACCACCAGCCATGCCCGCATCGATATCGGTGGCCTGTCCCTGACTATTACCGGATTGTCCCCCGTCGCCAGCGTCGCTTCCCTGGTCGATCGTGACGTTCGAGAGCAGGCCGGGATCGAGCGTCGCCCGGGGAACGTCGCTGCCGCCACCACTCCACTTCTCGTGATCGAAGCCGGCGTCCGCGTCGTAGCTTCCCTGGGCTTCCCGGAGTTCGAACAGGTCCTTGGTGGCCAGGGAGGTCCACCAGGCGTCCAGCCGGTGGTTGGCGAGGTCGAGTGTCTCGCGGGCGAGCGTTGCCAGTTCGTCGGGCTGGCGACCGCCCAGATACTCGAGACTGTCAGTGAACTCACTGATCCGTGGATCGATCGACGTCGTCGCGGCGTCGTTCAGTGCCGCGTCCTCGAGTGCGTCGGCGTAATCGTACGTATTTGCGATTGGCGTGGCCCCAAACGCTGTGGAACCGGTCGTGAACGTCGGTTCCATGCTCTCGATGTTCGGATGTGCGCCGATCGCTTTGGGCGCAGTGTCCCGAAGTGTCGAGAGCGGGCCATCGTCGCCCGGGCCGTAGTACGCCGGGTCCGGCCAGCCGTCAGGCACCTCGTCGTAGGCCAGTCCGAGCCGACGACGAGCCGCTACGTACTCCTGGAGCATCCCGTGCTGCAATAGCAGCCGGAGCAACGAGCGCAGGACGCCGGAATCGTTGTGGTCGGTCTGGTTCGCCGCCAGCTGATAGAGTTTCGAGCGGCCGGGGAAGCTCGCCTGTGCGTTGGACACGAGTTCGTCCACGAAGCCGTTCGGATCGTCGGCTTTCTCCAGGGCGTCGACGATGGCTCCGCGGCGCTGATCGTCGGTCATCCCGGCCCAGCTATCGACGTCATCGAGCGCGTCGATGTTCAGATCGACGTTCTCGGGTTTGACGGACGCGACGTGGGAGAGCTGTGTGACTTCCGAGAACGTCGAATCGAGCAGAACGTCGATAAACTGGCCGATGTCGGCGTCGACCATCTCGTGGGGTTCGATCGTCCCCTGGCGGTCGAAGGTCTTCATGTAGTTGTAAAACGGCGCCCGACCAAGACCGCTGGATTTGCTCTGGTAGTCGTCGATCTCCTCGCGAGAGATGTCTTCGAGTCGGAAATGGCCGATCCGCGGGTCGAGGTCGCCCTGATCCGTGGCCATGTCTCGAGTGAACGACCGGATCGGCGAGCCACCGCCGTAGAAGTACCGAACCATGTCGTTGATCCGGTCTGAATGGTCGATCGGCTCCGCCGAGAATGCCATCGTTTGCTGGCGAATGTCTGCGGAGATGCCCTCGCGCTTGAGCGCGTCGAGCACGCCGCTCTCGTCGGTCGCGCCCGCAAACGGCAGATTCGCTGCCGTCTCGCCCCAGTGATCGCCCAGGCCAGTCAATCGAGACTGGAGGTCGCCCGGGAGCCTGTCGTCGATCGCCAGCGGTCTGACGGCGGGGACGCTGGCTGTGACGCCACCGTCGGTCTGGGGAGACTCGTCTGACCCAGCCAGGCCACCGGCTGCCGACGCCAGATCCTCGGCCCCGGAGATATTCGGGACGGCGGGGTCGAAGCTGAACGAGTAGAGATCCCGCTCGGCCTGTTCTGGGTCCTCCAGCACCGTCGCGGCGTACTGGATCCCCTCGAGTGCCGCATCGGCAACCTCTTCGACCCCTGCTTCGCCTTCCAGGGTGTCTTCGGCGAGTTGGTCGACATCGACGCCGGCGACTTCGAGTTCGACCGATTCGAAGCCGGCATCCAGCAACGCCTGGGGGTCGAGGCCGTGATCGAGCAACTCCTCGGCGCTGGCACCGGTTTCCTTGAGCGTGCGCGCGTCGACGCCCGCTTTAGCCAGCGCTTTCGAGTCGACGTCGGCCGCTCGGAGCGCACTCGGATCCATTCCCGACGCGACGAGCTGGTCGGTCGAGAGACCGGCGTCTTTGAGTTCGCCGGCGGTGTAGCCCGCTGCGACGAGGCTCGCGACATCCAGTCCTGCCTCGAGCAACTGATCGGGACCGTACCCCCCGGCGCGAAGCTTCTCGGGGGGATGGCCGGCCGCCAGCATATCGGAGACGTCCCGACCTGCCCCTTCGAGGTCGGCTGCTTCGATCCCGGCTGCAGCGAGTTCACCCGTCGAGAACCCGCCGTTGAGTAGTTCCCCGACCGGGTAGCCTGAATCCAGCAATTCCTCGGCTGTATACCCGGCCTGGCGCATCGAGCCGGCAGCCTTCCCGGCATCCCTGAGTGTGCCGGCGTCGACACCGCCGTCTCGGAGTTGACTCGGCCGCGCGCCGCCCTCGGCGATACCCAGGGCATCCGCACCGGCCTGGAGGAGGTCGGCCGCCTCGAACCCCGCCTGGACGAGTTCCGCTGCCGGAACCTCGCCGCCCGAGAGGTCCTCGACTGCGGCCCCGAGACGTGCCAATTCCTGAGGCGAGGCCCCGGCTTCGAGCAAGTCCTGGACAGGAATCGTCCCCTTCGCGGCGAGGTCGACGACGTCCATGCCAGCATCGACCAGCTTCTTGGGTGCGAGTCCCGAATCGACCAGCAGTTGGGGATCGACGCCGGCATCGACGAGGGCCTTCGGCGAGAGCCCCGCTTCGAGCAGTTCCATCGGCTGCAACCCGGCCGAGAGCAGATCGCCAAACACCGACCCGACGTCGGCCAGTGCGTCCGGGAGCACCCCCGCCTCCGCGAGCGCGTCGGGTGTCACGCCTGCCTCGATGATATCCTCGGGCGTGACGTCCCCGCTGAGGACCGCTGCAGGCGTGATTCCAGCCGATTCCAGGCTGTCTGGCGTGATGCCGGCATCTCTGAATGGGTCCGGGAGCATCGCATCGGCGAAGTTCTGGGTGTTCAGGCCCGCTCGTTCGAGGTCCGCGACGTCGACGTTCCCGTTGAACAGGTCCTCGAGCCCGACGGCGTCACCGACTGCCGCGGGCGTCACCCCGAACTCGATCAGCTCCTGGGGCAGCAGGGCTTCGGCGAGGTCCTCTGTGGAGACGCCCGCAGCCTCGAGGTCGGCTGCCGAGACCTCGCCGTTGAGCAGATCGACCGGCGAGATGCCGGCGTCCTCGATCGTCTTGGGCGTGACACCCAGCTCCCGAACCGCTTTCGGCAACACGATATCCGCAACTGCCCGCGTCGAGAGCCCCAGTGCCTCGACCTGCTGGGCCGACAGTTCGCCCCGCAAGAGCGCCCCAGGAGTGATCCCCGCCCGTTCGAGCGCCGTTGGCGTGAGTCCGAGCGATTTGGCCTGGGCCGGGAGCAACGCCTCCGCGACGGCCTTCGTCGAGACGCCCGCCTCGGCCAGTTGCTCGTCGCTGATCTCGCCGCGTGCGAGGGCGCGGATCGTGACGCCGTTCTGTTCCAATTTCTCGACCGGCACACCGGCCGATTTCAGCTCTGATCGGGCGGCCCGTGATGTTGCCAGGGGACCGATTCCGTCCTGCGTCAGTGAGTCCGGCGTGATTCCCGTCTCCTCGATGATCGTCCGGGGCTCGACACCGCCAGCCAGCAGTTCGTCAGGTTCAGCCCCCGCCTCCATCAGCTGGTCGGGCGTGGCACCGGCGTCCAGCAGCATCGTCGGTTCGACGCCACCATTGACCAGCGTGTCGAGATCCGACCCGCTCCCCTGCAGATCGGTGACTGACTGCCGGCCCACGGCAAGATCAGCGACCAGTTGCTGATCCAGAACCGAAATGTCGCGATCGGTCTCGATCGCTTTGGCGGGCAGGATGCCATAGGGCTGTTTCCCCACGCGGAGCGTCGGGAAGGGCCCACGGCCGCGGACGTATCGAACGAAGTGCCGACGGTAGGCGTCGTGCCACAGCATCGTCTCTGAGAGTCTGTCACGACGGTTCGAGTCGGAGCCATTTGTCGGTGCACTGGCGCCGAACATCGAGGGATTGTCCGCCAGGTCGTTGTGGATCATGAGATCCTGGAAGAAGTAGCCCAGCGTCGCCGGCCAGAGTGCCGAGTTCATGTGCCGGGCATCCCGCTGTTGGGTCTCGCCGGCGTTCTCGACGTGCTCGAAGACGTGATCCGCTTCGGCGTCGATCGCCAGCGCCCGTGCGAGCAGGTCGCCGTCGCTGCGGTCGCCGGTCTCGACCAGGGGCTCTCCCGCCTCGATTGCCATGCTCTCGAGCGGATCGTCGGTGGCGGTGTAGCCCGAAGACTCGTCGTGGTTGTTCGTCGGTGACCCCTGTTCGAGGAACTCCAGACCGTCCGTGTAGTGGTGGGCGTCGAGCAGTTCGGTGACTGCCTTCGGGGTATCCGCAGCATCCATCGAGGCTTTCACGCCGACCACCGTGAGCGTCGAAAAGCCGCGATGGGGATCAAAACCCGCCAGACTCGACAGCCGCAGCCGCAGTCCCATCCCGACGGCTTCGGCCTCCTCGAAGTCGATCATCCACTCGTTGCCGTCCGGTGCGGGCGAGTCGGTCCCCTGATTCGCCAGATCCTCCTCAGCAACCGATTCGGGGCTGGGTCCCAGGGGTAGTGGCTCCCGGATCGGGTCGCCCTCGACGGCGGCCCGTTTGGTCTTGCCGTTGGGTGTCTCCCACTCGGCGATCGCGATCCAGCGATCCGGCAGCAACGACGCTCGTGGCTGTTGCGTCCAGGAAGCCGGCCGCCGGGCCACGTCCGGGAACGAGAGTGCCGGGACCTGCTGTGGAAGGTCACCAGCAGCCGTCGACGTCTCCCTGCCCTGCTCTTGGCCACCGTCACTGGCCAGGTCGTCGTCATCCAGCTCTGCCGCGGAATTGTCAATACCTCCGGCACCGTCGTCGATCGGCGTGTTCGACCCACCGACCTGGTCCATGACGTCGTCGTCGAGTTGCCCGACGATGGTGTCTGTGTCGAGCAGGTCGGCAAGGGATCCGGGCCCGGTCCAGGTACTATCGCCGCCACCATCCGGTGGCGCTGGCGGGGCCGGCGGTCGCGTCAGCAAATCGTCTGCCAGCTCCTCGTCGGTCGGTTCAAGCGCGTGGACGACGTAGGCGGCTCGCTCCCGGCCGAATCGGTCGAGGAGCTGTTTCCAGGCGCGTTCTTTCAATTCGCGGTAGCGCCGGTGGTGACCATCCGAAAAGTTCGCGGGGTCGATATCGACGGCCAGTTCACGCAGCCGCTGGTTCGGCAGTCGCTCCTGGAGGTACGTCGCCGACGGCGTGTCGGGAATCACCGACTGATCGGGGTGGCGGGCGTACCACATCGTCGCCCAGAAGTTCTGGCCCCAGCGCACCTCGTCGTCGGTCAACTCCGCTTCGTGGGAGTCGCCGTGGATCTGGTCCGGATAGACCCGCACGAGCAACTGTGTGAGATCGTCCGCTTTCTGGCCACTGTCGTCGACAAACCGCGTCTCCATGCGCACCGGCAGCAACGCGATCGGCTGGTCGGCCATCGCTGGCAAGGGATCGTCCGTCTCGGCGTAGGCATCGGATAGCGCGGACTGCAATTGCTCGGCCCGCTGCTCACGCGCGGCGATCGCCGCTTCGATCGCAATGCCGAACAGCCGGACAATCTGCTCCAGCGTCACCGTATCGATCGCCATCGGTCCCTCGGGCGGTTCGAGCACGTCCGAGACGGCACTCGTGACCGCCGACCAGTCCCCGCCATCGACGTACGACGCCAGGGCGCTCGCGACCGCATCCGCCGCCATCGTGACGGTACTCCCCTGTGTGAAGGCGTCCCGAACGGCCCGGTCACCGTCGAGGACTGGTTTCGTGAGGAAGTCCAGGGCAGCGCGGCGGTCGTCACTTTCCCCGCCCAATCGCTGCAGGGAATCGATCGCCTCCGCAACCGCCGCGTCCCCTGGCTTGTTTCGCACGAGGGCATCGTGGGTGGTTGAGAGGTCACCATACACGGCACGGAGGCGTGGTAGTTCGTCGTCGGCCCGCCGCCAGGCGGCCCTGGTCTCGGTAACCATATCCCAGGACACACTCATTGGCTTCCCTCCAGGTTCACGATGGTCGCCGGGGTGTCGATCTGTACGTTACGCCAGTCCGTCTCGTCGGTCGGTGGTTCTTCTGGCATCATGTCGTCCGCGTGGATGGAGATCCGCACCGGCAACTGCCAGGTCGCCCGGGCCATGTGGGCGCTGTTGAAGCCCCACTTCGTCGCCACGCTTCCGTCGTCGCCCGCGGCCTGGAACGACCAGTTCTCCGCTCCCGGTCGCGACCCGTCGACGTCGACGTGGGTGACCGAACTGGGGTCCTCGTCGTCATCGGCGAGGTGTGCCCACGAGAGGGCGCTCCAGCCGGTTTCGACCTCGTCTTCGAGTGCCGCGGTCGGTTCTCTCGGGGTCCCAGGGGCGTCCGAGTGCATTCCGTAGGGCGTTTGGCCGATGTCCGCTTCCGTCCCCACGTCCATCCCGAAGCGGGTCTCACCGGGCGGTTCCTGCAGGACGAAGAACCACCCTTCGTCGGGGTGGTCGTCGGGCTCCTGGGCCCCCTCGTGGTAGGGGTCATACAGCGCCTCGTCCGGCGAGAGATCGAACCCGAAGAAGGTGATGTCGGGATCGAGTTTCCCGCGGAAGACGGGGAACTTGACGTCATCGCCAGCGTCATCGCGGGAGACGTGCGTCTCCGGCAATGCGGGCACGCGATCGGGTTCGTCCTCTCCCGGATCGGGGTTGTCCTCGGCGACGGCCTTGGCGACGAAAATGTCCGTGTTCGGATACCGCCGCAGCAGTTCCCCGCGAACGAGCAACACGACTTTCGCGTGATTGTCGTGTGGGCTGTTCGTGCCGAGGTCGTTCTCGTCCCAGGTGTGGATCGGCGTGATATCTGCCAATGCCTCGGGATTGTCGCTGTCGATGTCGGGGTTGCCCTTCCGCTCCCAGAACCGCCGGAAGTACGTCCCGCGACGGTCGGTCGGGAAGTTTCGCCACTGGAGCTCGCGGGCGAACTCGTGATTCAGCCCCGCCATGAACGCCTCGATGAATTCCGGATTCGTCTGGACGACACCGACGGAGCTTTTCGGGATGTCCCCGACGCCGGGGAGGAAGTACTCCTGATCCAGCTCGGCAAGCAGTCGGTAGGTCGTGTCCGTGAACGTCGGCGACGCCAGCACGTCCTCGACTGGATCGTCACGCTGGTTCAGTTGCGGGAGGCCCACCACGTCCACCGCGTGCTCGGAGAGATTGCGCTGCGGATCCAGGCCCGTCATGACCGAACCACGTAACTTCTCCTTCGAGGGTAACTCGATCTGTTTCGGCAGTGCCTGCCCGATTTCCGGAACGTCGGCCGGCTCGCCCGAAAGGAACTCGTCGTCCCCCGTCATCGACATCGTCTGCATCGTCGTCGTGGGTCGGGCTTTCAGCGCCCCACGGAGGTCCGCACTCGCGCTCTGGAGGCGACTCACCGCATCGTCTGCCTGGTCGATGTATCGCTGCACGTCACGCGAAGCTTCGCCGGCCGCCAGCGCGCCGAGCGATAGCTGGACGGCCTCGACGAGGTCGCGCTGGGCACTGTGCAACGCCTGGAGCTGCTGGTTCGCCGTCGCGCGATCGAACGACGGGGCGAGACGGTCCGGCCGTGGCTCGGTCAGGACCTTCGCGATCGCCCGAGAGAGCTGATCGAACGTGTTGCGGCGGATGCTCTCGCAGTGATCCAGTACCGTCGGTGCGGTCTCGACGAGTTCGCGAATCGTCTCGACGTCGTTTCGTTTTACCGCCCTCGCGTAGTCGACGATCGATCCCTCGGCCGTCCCGATGTGGGTGTCGAGACTGTCCAGTGCAGTCAGGGCCCGTTCAACGTCCGGACCCGGCTCGGGCAACGCTTCCTCGGGCTCGAACAGTCCAGCCGGTGTGTCGGCTCCGGCTTCGCTCCCGCCTGGGCCCTGGGGACTCGTCTCCTCGGCGGACGGCTCGCTCATCGGCTGCATCTCCACGTCAGCGCCGGGACCGCCAGGTGGGCCGTCTTGCCCGGCAGTTTCGTCCATCCCGAGCGCCGAGTCGGCAGTGAACGAGAGCCCGTCGGTGACACGCGGGATTCGGCCTGTCTCAAGGTGGGTGTTGAACGCCGCCGTCTCCACCGACGTGCCGGGCCGACGGGCCAGCGGGCCGGTCGAGCGGGTAATCCGTCGGAACGACGGGGAGGACAGCGGCGTCGGCATGGCCGTCTCGATCGCCGTTCCGTGAATCGTGTTTCCGTCCGACTCGAGGTCGGGGATCGTCCCGTGGACCGGTGCACTCATGCCGAGTAACGACCCCGTCGAGTACGTCTCGAGTTGCTGGTGGCGCGGGGAGAGGACCGCTTCGGACAGCTGGATCCGCCTGAGGAACCGGTTCGCGATGTCCAGATCGCCGAACTGCTCCCAGGCGCTACTCATCAGGCGCTCCTGTTCGTCCTGGATCACCTGCGTGCCGTAGCCCGCCGCGATCCGGTTGCGCGGATCGCTGTTGAGCGTGTTGAACCACGAGGGGTAGTAGTACAGCTCCGTATCGACGCTTGGATCTTCTAGCTCCGGGACGCCAGCGTGCCACTGCCCGTACAGTGGCGGGCCGACAGCGCCGTAATCGCTCGCTTCGACCACCTGGTTCGGCGTATTGAGAAGGTCGCGCAGTTCCGATCGCATCGACGCCTCGTAGGAATCGGGCTCGGCACCGATGGACTTCAGCGCGCCACCGATGCCGACGGTGCCCGTCTCGGACATTGCGTCGTAGGAGAGTTTCAGATCGATCGGTCCCGGATTGCTCACGTCGATGGACCGGAACCCGACGTTCGGGCCGAACTCCACGGGGTCGAGTTCGCGAGCCAGCGACTCGAAGTCACCTTTCGCGGAACTGCTGAACTGCCAGGAGTGATACACCGGCAGTCGGACGGAATCTTCGTCCGTCCAGGCCAGTGTCATCGTGTCCCCGCCATCGGAATAGGGGTCGAGGCCGAGCCCCGCCCGGCGACCCGGCTCGAACGTCGGGACGACACACGCGCGATACTTCGTCTGCGGATCGAGATTCCGGGGACAGAGCAACCGCGAGACTGTCCGGTTCGACCGGGAGCCGAACTCCGACGTCGGCGAGTGACTGCCGACGACCTGTGCGTGAGCCCACGCCCAGGATTCGCTGGCGTCCGGTAACTCGTCGGTCGGTGTCTCCAACACCGGCAGTGGCCCGGTCCCGGCCGGGTTGTAGGTGACCGCCCGGTCCTCGACGACGACCAGACAGAGCCACGGCCGGGTCCGACCGTGTGAATCGGCCCGTTCGGGACTGAACAGCCAGGGCAACTGCGGGCTGTCGAACTCGACCAGAGGGAAGTAGTTCGGCGGGAACGCCGTCGTCTCCGGCTCGGGTTCCATCCTGACGATCTGATCGGTGTCGAGATTCGTCACCTCGCCCGGCCCATAGAGGGTCAGTTCGACGCCCGGGTGTTCGGTCTTCGTGCCGTCCGGCCCGGTCGCTGTCAGGTCCAACTCCACCTGGGCGCTCGCTCGCTCCAGGCTCGAACTCGGGTCTTTCGAAAACGTGCTCTCGGGCCGATACCCCTCTCTGACGGTCGGATAGAACGTGAACGTTGATTTACTCATGGGATTCCCCCAGGTGCGTTCGCATCGCCGGACGCGGTAGCGTGACCGGGACCTTCATTGGCCACCCCCGGTCCCGTTCGTCGTGGCGCGATGAGCTTTGACGACGCGGAGTTGGTTCGCTAACTGAGGGGTGGCCTGCTCGATGTTCGACAGTGCTTGCTGGGCCTGGGATTTTGACATCTCGTCGTCGGCACTCGGAATGTCGACTCGCTGCAAGTCCGAGGCCCTGGCGAGGACGTACGTGGGCTCGCCCATCGTGATCGACCCGGCCAGGCCGCCAGTGTCGGGGTCACCCCCACCGCGAACAACGGATTCCTTGCCGTGCTCAGTGCTGATCTGCACCAGCCCGCCCCCGTCTTGGATGTCAACCATGGCCTGGTCGTCCGCGGGCAGCCGGAAGCGCTGGTTCCCGGCCGTGCGCATCGGCGAGTTTGCGACGGCACTGACTGCAGCAAGCGCCGAGGTCTGGTCCTCGGTCAGCCCGGATATCGCATTCAGGCCCTCGGCACTGAAGCGGCCGAGATTCGCCAGATCTGTCCCCCAGTTGTCCTTCGTCCGGTCGATCACCGTACACTCGTAGCCGTACTCGGTCTGGCGGCGGTTGCGATCGCGCTCGCCGCTGGGATAGCCACAGTAGATGCCCGCATGCCGCATCTTCCGACCCGCTGGATGCTGCTCGAAGGCCGGGCTGTTCATCTTCTCCGAATCGCTCATCTTCAGGAACTGTGCCGGCGCGAAGTCCTCTTTCGTCCTCGCGTCGAAGTCGATCGCAGCCGAACCGTCGACGCTGACGCCGTCGATCTCGAAGCGCGTGTATCCCGTCGGGGTCGCGTTGCCAATTTTTTCCAGATCGAACGAGAGGGGTGCGATCGTCTGGCGGACGCCGATCTCGCCTAGCGGGTGGGCCAGCACTTCGCCCTCGCCGGCTTCTATCTCACGGAACGTCGCAACGCTCGTCCCCGATTCAGGGAGCTGTGCCGTCCAGTTTGCCGGTTTGTTCAGCTCCGCGGTGAGTTTGGGCAAGACCTTTGCCGGCGGCAAGGACTCCTTTTCCTTCGACGGTCCGATCGTCACGTCGACGTTGACCGTGATGTCGAAGAAGAGAATCTCGATGTGGAGCGTCCCATTGATCCGGAAGGGGCCCGGCCCGCTCAGGGTGCCGTCGAGTTTGAGCGAGAGGCCTTTGCCTTTGATCTCGACGGACAGCGAGGCGAAGAAGTCGACGATGAACTTGAACGGGTCGAACTGGATCAACGCGTCGAAGGAGAGTTTCCCCTCGATCTTGGCGGGCCCGGCCTTCGCGAGGGCGTGGACGCCTGCCCCGGCCTGGACCGTGTTCGAGGTGACCGCGAAGTAGCCCGTGAACTCGATTTTGGGGTTGCCACCCGGTGCGCCCAGACTGGCTTTCACGCGGCGGAGATCGGGGAAGCCCGACGGCGGGTCGAAGCGGGGGTTCCAGCCCCCGACCGACAGCAGGAACTTTGGATCGTCGCCGTAGTTCGCGCGCATCGCCATGTCGCCACTGACCGTCCACATGACGATCCGGGAGTCGTACAGCGAGGCGTCGATGGCGACCTGCTTGTTCGGTGGATCGAGCACCCCCGCCACGGCCAGATTCAACTCGATGAGCGGTGCCTTCTCGTCGGGCAGGAGCGCCGAGAGTCGCCCGAGCAACGCAATCTTCCAGGTTGGTATCTCCAGGACGATACCGATGTCCGCGGTGATGAGTGTCGGTGTCCCCCAGCCGAGTCGCGCCATCGGGCCGAAGACGTGGGTCCCGTGGGTCGGCGGGAAGATCGCCCGGAGATCGCTGATGATACGTTGGCTGTTGGCCACCGGGTTCTCCGGGAAGAGGATCGAATCCATCGAGCCCGTCCGGACGGCATTACCCAGCGGCTTTTTCTTCATCGACCGGTTGATGCCGACCAGCCCGCCCACGCCGTTGAGCGTGAAGCCAAAGCCCAACTGCACGGGGGAGAACTCCCCGGAGATGATCAGCAGTAGCGAGAAGCCGTCTTTGCCACCCGGGAGTTCGGTGGTCAGGAGGCCGACCGCGTTGATCGTCAGGCTGCCGGCCTTGATCTGGAGGACGCCCGCGTAGCGTTCCTTTTCGTGATCGAACTCGAGATAGCCGCCGCCGCTGACCGCCCCGGCTTCGATCGATATGCCGACGCCCTCGGGCGGCTTGAATGCCATGTCCAGTTGGGCCGGGCCGAGATTGCCGCCGTCCTCGGGGAAGGAGACCTCACCTTCGACGCCCATGCGCTTGACCGTCGCTTCGACTGGACCCAGCGTGACCGTCCCGGATGCCGCGCCCTGGATCGTGACGGTGCCCGTCTGTAGATCGACGTCGGCACTACCGGAGGCATCGACATCGGCGTCGGCGTTCACGCCACCACCGTTTCCGTTGCCGCCGTTGGCCCCGGGACTCGTTCCGTTGCCACCAGTGCCACCGTTTCCGGTGCCACCGGGATTGGTCCCGTTGCCGCCGGCCCCTGTCCCGCTGCCTGCCCCCGCCCCGCCGCTGTCGGGCTCGGCGGCCGCGTATATCTCCTCGAGCAGGAGCGGGCCAAGCTGTTTGTTTTGTGCGAGGGACATCTCCAGGGTGCCGCCACGCTCGAAGTAGAACCCGGATTCCGAAGACCACCCGACGGTTGCGTCGAAGTCGTAGGCGACACCGTCGGGAACCACCTGCTTCAGGAACCCACCCTTTGGTTTGACCTGGATGCGCCCACGAGCTGGAATCTCGACGATGAAGACGACGGTCTCGCCGTCGTAGTCGATCTTCGCGTGCGTCTGGAAGTATCGGACGCCGATCCCGGACTCGGAGGGGTCTCCAAGTATCGGGGTGATGTCGGCTTCGCCTGGCGGTTCGTAGGTCAGCTTCGCGTCGGCGTGGGCCTCCCGGTCGACTGCTTGTCCGGCATTGACGTCGATCACGTCGGCGATGGTTTTGCCGTCGGTGTCGGCCCGGACGTTCAGTGCCCAGCTCGCCTGGCCGGACGCTTGGGCGTTGAACGACCACCCGCCACCGAGGTCTTCACTGATCTCGGCGCTGGCCATTCCGAAGGGCTTGATCGCCAGCCCGGGGAGGCTGCTGTTCTTGCCCGGCACGGGGATGATGTCGATCCCCATCTCGCCCCCGGCCCCACCGCTGGAGATCGTGAGGACGTTGATGTGTAACTGTTGGTCTTCGAGACTCGCGTCCGGCCCACCGACGGCGATGCCCTGGCCGCTGTCGTCGCCCACGGCCGTGTTGCCGTTCGTGCCGCTTCCGTTGGTCCCAGTTCCGTTCGTCCCGTTTCCATTCCCACCGTTTCCGCTTGCATTCTGGCCGGGCCAGTCCTCGTTGGGCCCGAGTTCCTGGACCGATTGACGGACGTTCTGGGCGACCTCCTGGAAGGCTGCATCGAGGCCCAGCGAGGCGATGACGCCCTTGACGTAGAACAGCACGACGTAGGGCTCGAACTCCTGTTTGCCCCATTTAAACAGGTCGCTTGCCAGGTCTTGCGGGCTGGCAAAGGCGTTGGCGAATTCCGAGAGGTCCAGGTCGCCGGCTGTCCCGGCACCAACACCCGGTTTGATCACGCCGATAATCGCCAGGAGGCTGTGGGCAGATGGGTGCTCGTCAGCGAGATAGGTTATCAGCAAGTAGTCGAAGACCCGCTCGCCGATGGCCTCGACGTCCGGGTCGGGCGCCTCGATATCGTCGAGCCCTTTGATCGTCTCGAAGAGGCTCTTCAGGGCCTTGAACACGTCGTCAGCGTCGCTCAGATCCGGCTCGTTTCCTGCCGAGAGTGGATCGATGATCGATGTCTTCAGCGTGTTCCAGTCGCTGGATATCGTCTGTATCTCCGATTTCACGGCGTCGACTTTCACGCCCAGGACGTCGTCAGTGAGGCCCATGTCCGTCAACAGCTGCTCGACGGTGCCGTTCTCGGCAGCATCCCCGATCGGTTCGAGGACCTTGGCCAGTTCCGCGAGGATCTTCTCCTCGGTGCTTTGACCGTCGGAGGCGGGTCTCATCGAACCCCCTCCGTCCGGTCGGGTCGGTACGCGGTCGGTTTCACCGTCGAATGGCTGCTGTCGATCATAGGTACCCCTGAAACAGTTGCTGTGGTCGGCCACGAGTGCGGCCCAGTCATTGGTCCTCCCGCGTCGGATCGGTGTGGCTCCGGCGGACTGGCTCCTCGGCTTCCAGGTCACCTGTCGGGGACTCGATGTCGCTCACCATGGTTTCCGGACCACTGTTCGCCGACTCCACCTCCGGCTTCGCTGGCTCGCGGTCAGTGTTCGCCTGCCCGTCATTCGAGGAGGGCTCGCCCGCCGATCTAGTCACGTCCACGGCGGGCCAGGCCCGATAGACGACCGTCGGTCTGGGCCCCGCTGTGTTGCGCCGATCGGTGTCGATACTTTCGACACTCGCGTCGAACCCAGTCTCGGTGATGCCAGAGACGCGCAATTCGTCACGACCGACCACGGTTCCATGGGCGGCAGTGGCGAGCCATAGTCCTGCCAGTCCGTCGTCGTCGTGTTCCGGTGCCGCCGGTGCGATCCGGGTCTCCCCGTTGGATCTCGATGTGGCCGGCGTCTCCGGGTCCAGCGGTTGGACATCCATCTCGGGCACCGTACTCGTTCCCGCTGCAGGGCTGTCGCCGATCCGACCGCCGTCGGTCGAGGCCCGCCCCGTTCCAGCCCCGGGTGCGTCCGTAGCGGTCCCACTGACTTCCACGTCGGGTTGTTCGGGGACGACCGCGTGATGAAGGACGTACTGCCTGAGTCGGTCGCCAGTGGCGATGGCCGTGCCCTGCGACCAGCCGAACGGCTGTGGCGTCGCGCCCAAGGCGATTTCTTCGCCAAGCGGTGCCGGGGCGATCTGGAGTTCGATCAGCGCGGGTTCGAAACCGCACTCGACCGTCCGGGTTTCGCCTGGCCGTGGCAGCGGGAACGTCCCGACAGCCGGCCGCATCGTCTCACCACCGGCCACAGCGAGATACGAAAGTGGATGGCTGGCGGTGGAGCCGAGTTTGTGCGGCCCGTTGTACACCCGGTCGTACTGCAATCGAAGCGTCTCGCCGATCGCGGTGGCGGACGCGCGTGTCCGGCCGGCGAGTCGATCACCGTCCTGATAGAGGAGGTGCAACAACGAGGTGTCATCGCCGACGCCAGCAGTCGGGTGGCCCGTCCCTGGCCAGGCGCTGGTACCGGCGACGCCCTGGGCCATCGCAGAGTCGGGCTCTGCGGTCGCATGGCCGACGGAGACACCCACGCCACGGTCAGTCGTCCAAAGCTGATCGGTATCGGCGACTGCAGCCGAGACAGAGAGGGAGACGTGGTCGGCGTCGATGCCGAGATCCAGGGTCTGGGTGCCCGGTTCGGTCGGCGTCATGACCGTTCCGGCCGCAACATCGGCGTCTGCACCGGTTCGGATCGCCTGGTACAGGACGCGGATCCCGCCAGCCAGGGGGTCGTCGCCCGGAACTGAGACATCGACTTCGAACCCATCGCTCGTCGTGTTCGAGACGGTGGCACTCACCCGTCCGGGCGGCCCCGCCGCCTCGTGGCGGACGAGTTGGACCGCAGCCTCGTCGTCGAAGGCACACGTCGCCTGGTCGGTCGCGTGGGCGTCGTCCGCGACGGTCAGACACTGATTTTCGATCCCATCGCCCGTCCGATGGGCGAGCCCGCGTGTCCAGCCGGCCGTGCGATCCGTGGCAGTGTCCGTCCGTGCACCGTTTCCAGCACTGAACAGCAACAGATCGGGCTCGAACCCGAGCGGAACCGAGAGCGATCCCGACTCCGTCGGCAATGCGAAGACACCGGTCTCGTAGCGCGCTCCTTTCTTCGTCACGTCAGGCCGGGGCTTTGGTTTTGGTTTGGGGTCGCTGTCGCCGCCACCGCTACCACCGCCAGTACCGCTTCCGCCGAAGAGGTAATACCCCAATCCGCCGAGTCCGAGCAGCCCAGCACCGCCCGCGGGGATCGGCCACCAGGGCGGCAGGTCACTCTCGTCTTCGGACTGGGATGGCGTGGTCGTCGGTGTGGATTCGGCAGTGATCGTGATCGGCTGGTCTGTTGTCGGTGTCCGGTCGTCCGTTGTGGGTGCAGGGGTCTCGATTGGCGACTCGACAGTGAGATCACGCACTGTTTCGTCAGTCGCCTCGCTGTCGTCGACGATCAATCGCGGCACGATATCACCGGTGTCGTCGTACGTGTGGGTGACCGCCGGGCCGGTGGTGGTTTCATCGACGACGCCGTCGCCGTCAAAGTCCCACTCGTAGCTGATTATCTGTCCGTCAGGGTCCGTGGAGTTCGAGGCGTCGAACGTGACGCGTTCGCCGGCCGACGGATCGGCTGGGCTGATTGTGAACTCGGCAATCGGGGGCTCGTTCCGTTCTTCGACCGTTACTGGGCCACACTCGACGATCTTTCGTGACCCGGTCCCACTGTAGAGTCTGACCGTCGGCGTGTACGTCCCCGGCTCCTCGTAACTCGTCGTGAGCGTCCGCTCTCTGGTTTCGAAGCGATCGAACTCGCCATCGCCATCGACATCGTAGTCCAGATAGGAGACGTTGGCTGACTCTCCGACGGTGATCGTTACGTCCTCTCCCGGTGCAACCGTCGTCGGTTCGACGGTACACCCGACCTGGATCGTCGGCTCGACGACCTCGACGTCACGGCTCGTAAAGCCGGTGGCGTTGGCGTCATCGACGACTCGGAGTGCGACGTTCTGGAACCCGCTCTGGGTGAATGTTCGCTCGACAGCAGGCCCAGTGGTGGATTGATCGAAAACACCGTCTCCGTCGAAATCCCATTCGTAGGTATCGATCGACCCATCAGGGTCCTCCGAGGCCGATGCATCGAACGTAACAGGCTGGCCGGCGATCCCTGGCTCTGGATCGTACGAGAAGGATGCCTCAGGCGACTCGTTTTGGGGTTCGACGACTTCGACGTCACGACTCGTCACATCGCTGGCGTTGTCTCCGTCTCGGACCTGCAGAGCGACGGTCTTGAAGCCAGTTTCAGCGAAGGTATGCTGGATGACGGGGTCTGTTGTGGTTTGATCGACGACACGGTCACCGTCGAAGTCCCATTGGTAGGTGCCGATTTGTCCGTCGGGGTCTGCTGAAGCGGATGCATCGAACGTGATCGGTTGGCCGGCAACTCCCGGCTGTGGATCGTATGTAAATGATGCTTCGGGCGGTTCGTTGGCCGGCTGGACGACCTCGACGTCACGACTCGTGAATCCGGTCGCGTTCTGGTCATCGACGACCTGGAGGATCACGTTCTTGAAGCCACTCTCTGCGTAACTCCGGTTGACTGTCGGTTCAGTGGTGCTCGCGTCAACCTGACTATCGCCGTCGAAACTCCACCAATATTCGAGGATATCGCCGTCGGGATCGGTTGATTGGGTGGCGTTGAATTCGATATCCTGGCCTGTGACCCCTGGCTGTGGGCGGTACGTGAACGACGCAGTCGGCGACTCGTTTTGCGGCTCGACGACTTCGACCGCTTGACTGTCGAAGCCACTTGCACCGTCACCATCTTCGACTCGCAGAATCGGGCGGTAGGTTCCGTTCTCGCTGTAGGTGTGAGTCACCGTTGGCTGGCTGGTCGTCACCTCGTACTGTTCGTCGCCATTGAAATCCCAGTAATAGGCGACGATTTCGCCATCGGAGTCGCTCGATTTCGAGGCGTTGAACTCGACCGTTTCTCCAGCGATGGCCGGTTGGGGCTGGGTCGTAAATGATGCGTTCGGAGACTGATTCACGACAACCTGGAGAGACCCACAGCTTTCGGTATTCGCGCTGTCACCATCGGCGCGAACCGACGGCTGATAGGTTTCGGGATCAGCGTACGAGACGGTGACGATGAAGTCTCCGTCCGGGTCAGAAATGGGATATTCGGTGCCACCGAACTTGTTGAATTCGACGAAACTGGCGTCCGTGGAACTGGCGTTGAGTGTGACGTTTTCGCCCACTGTAGCGGTGGACGGCGACACGGTACAGCTGGCATACAACGGTGCATCCGCGCTTACCGCCGCTGCAGTCGGAACAATGCCACTTCCCGCGAGAGCGAGGATGATGACGGCCATCAACAGTCCTCGCCTCCGGAAGGCGGTCCTCATCTCACACCCCTCTCGTTGTGAATATCATGTTTCCTTCCGTTGTGCTGGATTCGCCTGCACGCTTCGCACTCTCTATCATACAATGCTGTTTCACGAGCTCGTATAATACTTCCCTAAAATGAATGAATTATTATAAAATTGGAGAAAAACAGTTTCAGTCGATCGGAATATTCCATTCACTTTCTCATCACTTAACAAATTCTCGGCAAAAGTTACTGCATCAGAGCCAATCGCGCTTCGGTGTCGGAGGGCCTGGTACCGCTCGGATCCACGCTCTCCGAAAACCGTATGATGGACCACTTCAAGACCAACGGATTTCTCATTGAATGCCCGGGTTTTGATCCGGTTGCACTGCGTCCGATACCGTGGCTCTCACTGGGTGGTGTCAAAATCGAATCGTGCACCGCCCTCGCTCGACTCGCCGACGGAAACCGTCCAGCCGTGTGCCTTTGCGATGTCTTCGACGATCGAGAGGCCAAAGCCGGTTCCACCCTCGTTGGTGGTCACGCCGTGGTCGAACACTGATTCGCGGTCCTCTGGCGGGATCCCTTTCCCGTCGTCCGCGATGTAGAAGCCACCATCCGCTCGCTTACCAACAGTGATCGTTACGCCCTGGCCGCCGTGTTCCACTGCGTTGCGGAAGAGATTCTCGAACAGTTGACTCAGCCGGCCGGCGTCACCGGCGACGACTGGCACGTCTTCGGCGATGTCGATCGTTGCCGCACTGGTATCGACATAGCCCCATGCCTCCCTGGAAACGTCGGTGAGTTCAATCTGTTCTCTGTCTTCGATCACCGTTTCACCCCGGGCGAGCGTCAGCAAGTCCTCGATGAGGCGTTCGATCCGGTCGTGGGCGGACTCGACCTTCGCGAAATGCTCCGGGTCGCCCGTCTCGGCGGCCACTTCGAGAAAGCCCATCGCGACGGTGAGTGGATTTCGGAGGTCGTGGGCCACGACGCTCGCGAACTGATCGAGGCGTTCGTTCTGTCGCTTGAGTTCGGCTTCACGGCTCGCTCGCGCCAGCGCTGCCTCGACGGTCGCGCCGAGAATCCTGAACAGGTCGACGTCCGTCTCGGAGAACTCCTGTGTCGTCGGCGATCCGGTCGCAAGCAGGCCGTACTCGCCCAGTGGGACCTGGACCTCGCTTCGCATCTCCGTGTCCTCGCTGTACCGGCCGGCCTGCTCGCTGACGTCTTCGAACACCTGTACTTCGCCGGATTCGAACGCCTCCCAGGCGAGGCTATCTCCCGGCGTGAACCGCGGCGATTCACCGAATAGATCCCTCGCCTTTGACGTCTCGGTGATCGGGACGAGGGCGTGTTCCCGGTCGTCGTACGCCCACATCGCGGTGATCTCGAGTCCGAGTATTCCCACGGCAGCGTCGACAGCGAGATCACCGATCTCCTCGGTGGACTGTGCGGCGCTGAGTTGCTGTGCGGTTCGCTGGAGCGACCGGAGACGGCTTTCGAGCTGTTTCTGCTCGGTGATGTCTTCGAGGACGGCGAGGATGGTCGTCACCTCGCCATCCGGGTCCGAGATCGGCGCGACTGACAGCAGGAGGTCAAGCCGTCGTCCGTCTTTGGTCTTCCGTTGAATTTCCTTGCCGCGGATCGGGTTCCCATCGAGGGCTGCTTGCCGATGGGCTTCGAACTGTGTCTGCTGGTCCTCGGGGACGATCGGATTGAACTCCCCGATGACTTCATCGCGTGACCACCCGAACATCTCCGCTGCGCCGTTATTCCAGCGCAAGACGTCTCCGTCAGCATCGATCTCCATGATCGTGAGCGGCGCTGCCTCGATGAGTCCCTCCAGGCGCTGGTTCGTCTGTTCAAGTTTGCGCTCGCGCTCTACTTGCTCGGTCACGTTCCGCGCGATCCCGACGATCCGGACGATCTCGTCGTCGACGATGACCGGTGCCAGCGACGTCTCCCAGAATCGGGCGTCCGTGGCGACCATCAACTCCTCGCGGTAGGAGATCGGCTCACGTTGCTCGACGCACTCCCGGTAATTGGCATCGAGTTCCGCACCGCGTTCCTCGCCGAAGACGTCCCGCGGCGTCCTGCCCTTGACGTCGTCCGTCGAGAGCCCAGTCTGGGTCTCGTACCCTGGACTGAGCTGTGCAAACTGGAACGTGGGCTCCTGGCCCGTCGTGTCTACGTCGAGGACGAAGATCGCGTCGCCGGAGGTATCCAGCAGCGCGTCGTACTCCTCGGCGAGTTCCCGGTACTCCCGTTGTCGTTGTTTCCGCTCGGTGATCTCCTGGGAGAAGACAGTCAGTCCGTCCTCGTCGGGGAATGCGCGGATGTCGACCCAGTACTCGAAGGGCTCGCCGACGTATTGCTCGAAGGAAACCGGTTCACCGGTTTCCATCGCGGTCCGGTAGCGTTCTTCGAGCTCCGTTCCGACGATCGACGGGAACTCCTCCCAAAGCACGTTGCCGACGACGGCGGCCGGTTCCCTGCCGACGCGCTCGCCCATCTTCTCGTTCATGTATTCGATCCGCCAGTCGGTGTCAACGGCGTAGATCGCGTCGGTCGCGCGTTCGAGGGTACGCCGGAACCGATCGGTCATCCGGTCGGCGGCCGCTCGCTTTCTGGCGGCGTCCACCAGCGTCTCGATCCGCCGGGCCAGCAACTCGAAGTTCTCCTGGTTCGGCCGGATCGGGATGTAATCGGAGACGTCGACTCGCGTCGCGTGACTCGCCACCTTTTCGCTCCCCCGGCCGGTGAACAGCACGGTCGGGAGATCGTCGTCTTCCGCCTGGATCTGTTCGAGGAGGTCGATCCCGGTTCCGTCGGGAAGCGCGTAGGACGTCACTACGCAGTCGATAGCTGTACTCGCAAGCGTCTCCATCGCTGTCTCCGCATCGGCTGCCGTCCGCACCTCGATATCGCCGCTCCGTGACAGTTTCGTCCGGACCAGGTCCGCGAACGCACGGTCGTCGTTCACGTATAGCACTTCTATCGGTCCGGAAGCACTGTCGTCAAACCGAGCCATCCTACACGGATTAGCCAGCGTGGCTATATGAATCGTTGGTAGCAGTTCTCGTTTTTGAGACGGTGATCGCCGTGGTGTGTTCGCGTCCGACCACATCGAACCGGTCGCCGCCTTGACTCGTCCGCTCGCTATCGAGCACTCATCACCGTCACTGGATCGAAGCCGTTGGTGGCTCGGTGACCATGCCGACGCCGGTGAACGAAAAGCGCGTCCCCTCGTCGCCAGTCTCGACCGTCCCGTCCCACCCGTGGCCGGAGACCACCCGCTCGACGATGAGCAGTCCCAGGCCACGCCGCTCGCTGCCGAAGGACCCGCCGAACAGCGAGTCGGCGATCGCTGGCGGGAGGCCGGGGCCGTCGTCGGCGACGACGAACCCCTCCTCAGTCCCTTCGACCGTCACCCGGACACCCGGCTCGCAGTGTTCGTCGACGTTCCGAAAGAGGTTCTCGAACAGTTGTTGCAGCCGGGACGCGTCCGCACGGATCGTCCGATCGTTCTCCACGGCGAGGACTGCGGACTCGGGACCGACAGTCTTCCAGGCCTCCCGAGCGACCGTGGCCAGCGAAACCGGTTCCCGCTCGCCGACGTCTGCACCCTCTCTGGCCAGCGAGAGCGTGTCAGTGATGAGGTGCTCCATCCGATCCAGAGAATCCAGGACAGTCTGCAGGTGGGTCGCCTCGGGATCGGAGACGGATTCCGCGACGAGTTCCGTATAGCCACGGGCCCCAGTCAGTGGGTTCCGCAAGTCGTGGGCGAGGACGCCCGCGAACTCAGTCAGGCGTTCGTTCTGTGCGTCTAAGGCCCGGTAGTGTTGTTCCCGTTCGATCTCGTAGCTGATCCACTGGGTGAGCAACTGGACGAACCGCCGTTCGTCGTGAGTGAAGTCCCGATCCAGTGGGTCTTCACCCGAGTAACAGAGGGTGCCGTACACTTCGCCGTCGACGAGCACGGCAGCGCCGATATAACACTGTAGTCCCGTCGCCTCCCGGGCGACGTCGTCGCTGTACGGGGAGTGTTCGGCGTCGGAGACGACGAGCATCTCGCGGTCGGCGACGACGTGGCGACACCACGTCGCCTCCAGATCGTGGGTCGACCCTGCCTCGTAGGTTCCACTTTCGATCGTCGAGTCGACGATCTCGTACTCGCCAGCGCCCGTATACGACAGGACGCCGTATTCGAGGTCCAGTCGATCCCGCCCGAGCGTGATCGCTCGTTCGATCTTCTCGTCGAGGGAGGCGGATCGATCGGTGCCGAGTTCGAACAGATCACGAAAGTAATTCCGGGGCGTTTCGCTGGCCATGCCCATTGGTGCCGGCCAACGTGGGAAAACGTTTGGTTGAGGCGGAACCGTCCCGGGACCCCTGAACCAGCGTACCGTCAGCGTGGAACGCTCCCCTCACTCCTCGTCGGTGGAGAAGCCGCTGCGTTCCATCACGCCCCACGACTCGACGCCGCGGAGGTACTCGAAGAGGCCTCGCCAGGCGACGAGCGTCTTCCACTGTCTGTAGCCGACGTTCTCGAGGACGCCGTACCAAAGCAGGCGCAACACCTGCCACGGACTGTCGTACCGATTGAAACTCCAGACTTCGCTGAAGACGCCGAACCACGAGAGAAAGACGCCAAACCCCGTCGTCAGGAGGAAGAACATGATCGCGAACTCGAGGTTGAGTGCCCCGAAGTACCACGCGACCGGTATCACGACGTACCCGAGCCCCTCGATGAGCGGCCCGATCGTCTCGGCAGCGACGAAAAACGGCATCACCAGCGTCCCGACGCGCCCGTACCGTGGATTGAACACCATTCTCCGGTTCGTGATCACCGTCTCGACCATCCCCCGGTACCACCGCCGGCGCTGCCGGCTGAGGACCCGACGCGTGCTTGGGACTTCCGTCCAGGCGACCGGTTCCGGGACGAAATCGACCGTGTACTCCCGGTCCTGTTCGGTCAGGTGGCGGTGGAGGCGAACGACGATATCGAAGTCCTCGGTGATGGTATCGTGTCGGTAGCCCCCGATCTCGCGGACGGTCTCCGTCTGGAAGAGCCCGAAGGCCCCCGAAATGAGGATGAGTCCGTTGAGCCGGTTGAGCCCGAGCCGTCCGGAGTAGAAGGCACGCAAGTACTCCATGACCTGCAGCCCGGGGAGTCCTGTCCCCGGAAGCGAGACGTCCGTGACGATCCCGTCCTCGATCGTACACCCGTTGGCGACCCGGATGACGCCGCCGGCCGCGACGGCGGTCGTCGGTTCCTTCAGGAACGGCGTCACGAGGTCTAACAGCGCGTCTCGATCGATTATCGTGTCCGAGTCGACGGCACAGAAAAGCGGCATGTCCGTCAGCCAGATCCCCGCGTTGAGCGCGTCGCTCTTGCCGCCGTTGTCCTTGTCGAGGACGAGGAGTTCCTCGTACGTCGTCGACCGGTAGACGTCGTGAATGTCCGCGGCAGGGACGTCGAAGGGGATATCCGCCTCGACGGCCTCTAAGTCGAACGTCTCGACGAGTCGGTCGAGTGTTGCGTCGGTCGACCCGTCGTTGACGACGACGACCTCGATCTCCGGGTAGTTCAGCGCGAGCATCGATCGGACGCTCTCGACGATCGTGGTTTCCTCGTTGTATGCCGGCACCACGATCCCGATCCCGGGATAAAAGGGAGTGCTGAACTTCCGGAACGGGGGGTTCCACCGCGATTCCCTGACGTCCTCACGGAGTTCGAACAGCGCCAGGACGTGCAAGAACAGGTACCCGACGTTGATCAGCGCGTAATACCCCACGACGAACACGCCGAACGCGGCGAGGACCAGCAGAACCGCGTGTGCGATCGTGTGCATCTCAGCTGTACACCCTGTTTCCGCGACGGGCGAGTTCGTCGTACTCTGCGTGTTCGAGGCTCCAGTCCCAGGCCCCTCCCAGGACGGCCGGCGTCTCGGGATCGATGCGGTCGCGGCGATCGACCAGCGCCGCCGTTCCACGTTCCATGGCTCGGGGATGCGTTTCGCTCACCAGTGCATACAGGAGGACGCTCAGTGCTGACTGGTCCCCCCACGCCCCGAGCATCTCGTAGACGGCTCCCCGGACACGGGGTGACGGGTCGGCGATCGCCCGTTCGAGAAACGCCCGGTCCCGGACGGTTTCTCGCCAGCCAAAGCTCCCCAATGCTTGCGCCGAGGCGGCTCGGATGGCTTCGTTTTCGGTCTCCAGGGCCGCGGTCAGCCACGAGAGGTCCTGGTCGCCGACGCTCGTCTCTAGCTGTGCACAGACTGCGAGGACTTGCGCGAGCAGCGGTTCGTTCCAGGTTCGATACGCCGCCGCGGCCGTCTCCAGCAGCGGTGTCGGGTCCGATCGCGAGACGCGGTAGAGCGTGTCCTGGCCGAACACGGTGAACTGCCCGTCGACGCCATCTAAGAGTATCGAGACGCCTTCCCGCGCCCCGTCCAGCCGATCCGTCTCGAACAGGAGCGTCACGGTCGCTGCCCGCTCTCGCGGCGTCTCGGGCACGAAATCGGCCGCCAGATACGGCTCGGGATCGCCGAGCAACGTCAGCCAGGTCAGGGCGTCGAGACGCTCGAACTCGTCGCCAGCGTCGAGCTGGCTGCGTGCGCGGTCGGGAATCCCCAGGGCAACGCCCAGCCCTTGCAGTTGCGCTCTGTCTCCGCCGTCGAGTTCACGGAGAAACTCGTCGAGCAGCGATTCGGCGACCGTCAGTTCGGTCCCGGAGCGTTCCTCGACCCACGCTTCCCAGTCAGGATCGTCGGCAAACAGCCGCTCGAGTAATGCTTCCCGGAGACCGTCCTTGACGCGATCGCGGCGGTCGTCAACGACCGACCGGTAGACCGACCAGCCGATCGTAATGTACAACGAGACGGTAAGCAACAGTCCGATCACGAGCGCGACCAGGGCCAGGACGACCATCAGCGGCACCTCGTATCCGAACGCGCCGACGGCCCCCGCCATCACGCAGCCCCCTCGTGAGCGACGACTCCCGTCATCAGAGATGTCGCTGGACGCGGGCCAGTAGCTCCGCGCTCCGGAACGGTTTCGAGACGTAGTCGTCCACGCCCGCGTCGAACCCTTCGAGGACGTGTTCCTCCCGGCCCCGGGAGGTGAGCATTACCACTGGCAGGTCGGGTGAAACGCTCAATTCCCCGTTCCGGAGCATCCGAACGAGTCGCGTCCCGTTGAGGCGGGGCATCATGACGTCGACGACGAGCGCATCGGGTTCGTACCCGGTCGAGAGGAGGTCGGCCGCTTCCTGGCCGTCTTCACAGGTCCGGACCGTGTGTCCGGCCGCCTCGAAGCGGTGACGCAGCAGCTGCCGGATCGTCGTGTCGTCGTCGACGACGAGGAGATTTGCCGCCATCTACCTGCCGTTGAGGCGGCCGTCCCAAATAAACCCCGCATCGTCGGTTTCTTCGTGTCGCCGACACGCTCATGACGATCCCTGCCCTGGCCCGAGTGTGAACCGCCGCCGATTCCTGACTGGTTTCGGGACTGCCGGCTTCGTCGGCGTCGCCGGGTGTCAGTCGACAGACCGGACGGCACCCCCTCCCCAGTATCAGATCGGCGATGACGGATTCGAACGCCGAATCGAGGACGACGTCGAGGCACTCACGATCAGGGGCGTGAATCTCGGGATGGCGAAACCGGGGTATTTCCCCGGATCAGCCGCCATCGAACGGGCCGAGTACGATCGGTGGCTTTCCGCAATCGGTGAGATCGCAAACGTGGTCCGAACCTACACGATCCATCCGCCACCCTTCTATCGCGCCCTCCGGGCCTACAACGACGACGCCGAGGAGCCGCTGTTGTTGCTTCAGGGGACGTGGGTCCCGACGGCTGACCTGCTCGAAGCCGGGGACGCCACCGCCCTCTCTCCGACGGTCGATCGGGAACTCCGCCGGACCGTCGACGTCGTCCACGGGGACACGACACTCCCTGATCGCCCCGGATACGCGAGTGGTTCCTTCGACGCCGACGTCAGCGACGTCACGCTGGGGTATCTCTTCGGCATCGAGTGGCCGCCGGAGGTGGTCGAGGCGACCGACGAGGCCGGTGCTGACGGCGACTTCGAGGGGTCGTTCGTTCGGACGACAGGTGGCTCCCCCTTCGAACAGTGGCTCGCCGGCCGGCTCGACACCCTCGCGACCCACGAGACTGACAGGTACGGCGTCCAGCGCCCGCTGTCGTTCGTCAACTGGGTGACGATCGACCCGCTCGAACATCCATACGAACCGTATCACAACGAAGATCGGGTCAGCGTCGACCCCGACGCGATCGGTGCGACCGAGGACTTCGACGCGGGGACGTTCGCCTCGTATCACGCCTACCCGTACTACCCGGATCTGTTGAACGAGACGCCGGAGTACGTCAACTACGTCGATCACCGCGGGGAGCCGAACAGCTACGCGGGGTATCTCGACGACCTGATCGGCGCGACCGCTCAGCCGGTGGTGATCGCCGAGTTCGGCGTCCCGAGTTCCCGGGGCATCGCTCACCGTGACGTCCACGGCCGCGATCAGGGTCGCCACACCGAGCGCGAACAGGGCGAGATGGTGGCCGCGATGTACCAGGACATTCTCGCGTCGGGTGCGGCGGGTGGCGTCGCATTCTCCTGGCAGGACGAGTGGTTCAAGCGCACCTGGAACCTCGACGCGCGATCGGTCCCCGGACGACGCCCGCACTGGTCGAACATCGAAACCCCGGAACAGCGCTTCGGACTGCTGGCGTTCGAATCGCCGGACGGAATCACACTCGATGGGTCGCCCGGGGACTGGGACGATGCGACGGTCGTTCGACCTGCAGGCCCCTCCGACGCTCCCGACGCACGCACGCTCACTGCACTCCGGGTTTCTCACGACCTCGAAGGGCTACTCGTCCGCCTGGAGTTCGCGTCGCTCCCGGACCCGATGCGATGGGACCGGACCGGGGCGTTCGTGACGGTCGGACTGACGGGTCGCGAGCGGCCGCTCCCGATTGGCTCGGAACTCACGGCGACGGCGGACTTCGTCGCCGACCTGGGTGGTCCCGAGGACTCCAGGCTACTTGTCGAGTCTTCCTACGACACGTTCGCCCGCGAATTCGGGGATAGCGCGGGGATCGATCTCGACGCGTATCACGAGGGTCGAGCGGGGTTCGTCCCCGTGCGCGAACCGATCAACCTCGGGTACACCGTGCCGCCGACAGGCGAAGTCGTCCCCTTCGAGGCCGTCGAGACCGGACGACTCCGGTACGGGAACGGCAACCCCGACGCCCCGGACTACGACTCGCTGACCGACGTCCACGTTGACCTCGAGAACGACGTCGTCGAACTCCGTCTCCCGTGGATCCTGCTCAACGTCGCCGATCCCTCCTCGAAACAGCGAATCGCGACGGACTGGGACGCCGGGCTGGACGTGACTGCCTTCGACGACGTGCACGTGGCCGCAGCGACCTACGATCCCCACGGCGGGGAGACGTCACCGTCCGGGACGGGCGTCGATTCGGTTGCACACGCTGTCCCCGGGAGAACCGCCACTCGCCTCGAAACGACGTCGTACTCCTGGCCGTCGTGGGACCGACCCGCCTACGAGGAACGCCGCAAACAGTCCTACCACGTGCTCGATCGGACGAACTGGGGCGAGAACGGGTGAGCAGATGCGCTGGTGGATTGCCGGCTCAGGTTCGCCGCCGGAGCCGGCCACGCACGAACGGCCGGACTGGCGTCACGCCGAGTTCGAAGCGATCCATCTCGACGACGTCGAAGGCATCGTCGCCCGCGAACCGCGAGGCCGTGCGTCGCGTGAGGTGGCACCCGCCCGCGAGTCGCTTCCAGGCCGGCGCGACGGTCGTCTGGACCGTCTCGCGCCACCCGTCGTCGGCGACGTGTTC
>ENA-ORDC01000203-ORDC01000203.1-marine-metagenome-genome-assembly--contig:-NODE-203-length-65763-cov-8.389672_pt1 | contig 65763 bp, 72 predicted proteins | sample MGYA00237783_ERZ508515 | MGnify/ENA primary metagenome ERZ508515 (study PRJEB26186, sample SAMN06268792) | marine metagenome | isolation source: Eden Landing Ponds, San Francisco, CA, USA | place...
GTCTGGTGGATGTCGTCGATGTCGTCCTCCGGGGAGTCGACGAAACACGCCGAGAGCTGCTGGAGTTCGTCGCCGGCATTCATCAGGGTCGGGGAGTTCGGCATGAAGGAGAGCATCTCCATGGCCTCTTGGAACTCGTCGGCTTTCTCCTCGACGTGGCTCCGGATGTCATCGGGAAGTTCGGGGACCAGCGTCTCGTAGGCGAACTTGTTGACGTTGTAGATGGAGAGTTCCGTCTCGACGGCATCGTCCGCGGAAACGCCCTTGCCGAACACTTCCTCGGCGAGTTCGTCGCGGCGCGGATGGTCGGGCTTGAGCTGTTCGGGCGTAACCGTCACCTCGACGTCGCGTTTTCGGGCCTCGAAGACGGCCTCGGCGAGGGCGATGTTCTTGCCGACGCGCTCGAAGAGGTCTTCCTGCTGTTCGACGGGGTCGCCGTTGGCGTCCTTCCGGAGATAACGCGCCGGCAGGATGTTGTGGTAGGCGTTGCCGGTGAGGCGCTCTTCGAGGGAGTCACCTTCGGTTCGCTTGACCGGAAGCGTCAGTTCGTCCGCGGAGAGGTCCGCCCCGGACATCACTCAGCCCCCCGTGTGAAAGTAGTCGGTTCCCCTACAGTTCCGTCAGCAGCGAGATGGGTGGTGCAAATCGTCATGGTAGCGTGTTCGTGCTCGAATGCCATATGACCCGCGGCATTCGACGGGCGTTCGTGTCGACGCTTCGACATTGAGATGGAGGCACGTGTTGGTTTTCTGGCTCAGCAGTTGCGCGTGCCTGTGCGCGTACGACAAGTTGCATTCGGGGCAACTCTCATAAGGGTTGATAGACCGCGGTGAAAGTGAAATTTGGCCGAACGGAACCACCAGACTGAACCGTTGTTTCCATTGGAAATAATCGGGGGTTTTCCCCGGCACTCATGGGCAGCAAAAAGCCGACAGGCGGTCGGTGAAACGAGCAACACGAACGCCAACCTCCCGAAGCGAACCGAGGTGGTTGCTGTCTAACTCACAGTTTATAGAAGTATTCTGTCATATATTTCCGGTGCTGTGTTGATGACTCGTGACAGTCGCGAAACCGGGCCGAGGCACACACTACAGTGGGTTCTCTATCGAACCGAGGTCGCTCCCTCGACGGCGAACGACGATACCGTCAGACATCCGCGAGGAAGTTCGCGATGACATCGTGGCCGGCGGCGGTCAACACCGATTCGGGATGGAACTGGACGCACTCGATGGGGTGTTCGCGGTGACGGACGCCCATCACCAACTCCTCGCCGTCGTGGTCGGTCGTCGCCGTCACCTCGAAACACGTCGGCACCTCGAGGGCGACGAGCGAGTGATACCGTCCGCCCTGGAAACCGTCTTCGAGTCCCGCGTACACGCCCGCACCGTCGTGGTCGACGGGGAACGCCTTGCCGTGGATAGGTTCCGGCGCACGACCGACCGAGCCGCCGTACTCGTAGACGGCCGCTTCGAGGCCGAGACAGACGCCAAGGGTCGGCACCTCGGGACTCACCTCCCGGAGCACCTCCAGTGTCACCCCCACGTCCCGGTCGTTCTTCGGATGGCCCGGCCCCGGCGAGATGATAATCGCGTCGGGGTCGACCGCACGGACCTCCTCCAGGGACGCCGTGTTCCGCAACACCTCGACTTCGGTGTCGTCGTGTTGGCTGACGTACTCCACGAGGTTGTAGGTGAACGAATCGAAGTTGTCGATGAACAGCACGCGCGTCATCGCGGAACCTCCTCGGAGGCCTCGATTCGCTCCAAGGCGGCGAGGACGCCGTCCATCTTCTTTTCGGTCTCCTCGAACTCGCTTTCGGGGTCCGAATCGGCGACGATTCCCGCACCCGCCTGCACCGTGATTCGGTCCGACCCACCCTCGCCGACGCCGTCTTCGACCGTCGCCGTCCGGATGACGATGGCGAAGTCCGCATCGCCGGTCCAGGAGTAATAGCCCACGCCGCCGCCGTAGACGCCGCGTGGCGACCGTTCGAGGTCGTCGATTATCTCCATCGCCCGTATCTTCGGCGCCCCCGAGAGCGTCCCAGCCGGGAACGCCGCCCGCGTGGCGTCGAAGGCGTCGCAGTCGTCGGCGAGCGTCCCCGTCACCGTCGATTCGATGTGCTGGACGTGGCTGTACTTCAGGACGTTCATGAACTCCTCGACGCGGACGCTGCCGGCCTCACCGACCCGACGGACATCGTTTCGCGCGAGGTCGACGAGCATCGTGTGTTCGGCCCGCTCCTTGTCGTCGGCGAGCATCTCACCGGCCAACCGTCGGTCCTCGACCGGGCTGGTGCCGCGGGCACACGTCCCCGCGATGGGATTACTCATCACCTCACGGCCCCGGACGGACACCAGCGTCTCCGGGGAGGCACCGACGACCGTGAGGTCGTCGTAATCGAGGACGTACATGTATGGCGAGGGGTTGATTTCTCGGAGGGCCTCGTACAGACCGAGCGGGTCGATTTCGCCGTCGAGTTCCCGCGTCCGGGAGATGACGCCCTGATAGATGTCACCGTCGAGGACGTGCTCTTTGGCCGTCCGGACCGCGGCCTCGTAGTCGGCTTTCGGTCCCGCACGCTCGGCGACGGGGCGGTAGCCGCCCGTCGTCAATTCCTCGGCGTCGGCAAGCAGCGACTCGACGCGGTCGACCTCCTCGCGAAGTCGGTCGTACACCGCCCCTGGGTCCTCGCCTTTTCGAACGACGGGCGTAAACACCAACTCGACGGTGCCGGCGGCATCGTCGAAGACGACTGTCTTCGTGGTGAGGACGAACTGCGCGTCGGGGAATCGCGAATCGGGTCGGTCGATGCCGACCTCGTCCAGCCAGAGGTCGTACACCGCGTCGTAGGCGAGAAAGCCCACGAGTCCGCCCTGTAACTGCTGTCGTTCGGTTTCGGGGAAGTTCCGCAATGGAACGTCGGGTAGGGATTCGCGGAGCTTGGCCACCGTGTCGCCGCCGTTGGGATCGAGCAGTCCCTCGTAGCGGTCGTCTATCACGTCGACCGAGGCCTCACCGTCGACGGTGACGACCGCTGCGGGGTCGTAGCCGACGAAGGAGTACCGGGCGTGGCGGTCCGCGCCGTGACCCGCCGTGAACGCGCCGTCGGGGTCGCTGGAGGCGACCTTCTCGGCGCTCTCCAGGAGGAAGGCGTGGTCGGCGCCGTCGGCGTCGGTCGTCCGGCCCGTCAGCGCCGCGTAGGCAACGAGCGGTTCCGGCGTCACGTCGAGTTTCTCCACCGCCCGGACGACGACCGGACCCTCCCCTGCGAGCGCCACGAACTCGTCTTTCGAAATCACGGTCGGCCCCCTGCGGCTCGAACGAATGCCGAAACCGCGTCTGCATCTTTCCGTCCCGGGCCGCTCTCGACGCCGCTTGCGACATCGACACCGAACGGGCGGACGGTTTCGACCGCCTCGGCGACGTTGTCGGGTGTCAACCCACCCGCCAGTACGACCGGCGAATCCAGCGTCTCGACGAGTCCGCGCGTCCGTTCCCAGTCGTGAGTTTCCCCGGTCCCGCCAGCGCCGTCGGCATCAAGAGAATCGACTAACAGTGCGTCGGCGATGGTGTCGTAGGCGGGGGCCGATTCGGGGGAGACGGCCTTCACGACATCGCCGTGAACCTTCGCCGACAGAAAGGCCAAGTCGCCGGGCGTCAGTTCGCCGTGGACCTGCACCACGTCGGGCTGAACGCGAGACGCGAGTTCGACGGTTTCCTCAGGTGATTCGGGCATCGTTACGAGCACCGTTGTCACGAACGGCGGTGCGGCCCGAGCCAACTCCACGGCTCGTTTGGCCGGGATCTCACGCGGCGTGTCGACCGACACGTCGACGATGAAACCGACGGCGTCGGCTCCCGCCTCGACCACTGCATCGAGATCCTCGTGGGTCGTCGTCCCGCAGACCTTCACGCGCGTCATGGCTCGAACTCCCGCAGCGAGTCGAGTTGGGCGGCCGCAGCCCCGGAATCGATGGACTCGCGTGCGGCGTCGACGCCCGCCTCGAGGCTGTCGGCCTCCCCGGAGATGTAGATGGCAGCCCCAGCGTTCGCGAGGATGATGTCGCGTTTCGCGCCGTCGACATCGCCTTCGAGGATACCGCGCATGTCCGCAGCGTTCTCGGTCGGTGAGCCACCGCCGACCGCCGAGAGGTCGTGAGTGCCGACACCGAGGTCACTCGGTGTGACCGTGTACTCGGTCACGTCGTCGCCATCGACTTCGGCGACGGTCGACTCCCCGTGGACACCGATTTCGTCGAGGCCAGCGCCGTGGACGACGAGCGCGCGCTCGACGGTCATCTGCGAGAGCGCATCGGCCAACACGGGAACGAGGGCCTCGTCGTAGACGCCGACGACTTGGGCGTCCGCACCGGCCGGGTTCGTCAGTGGCCCGAGAACGTTGAATATCGTCCGCATCCCGAGTTCCTTCCGCGGTCCAATGACGGCCTTCATCGCCGGGTGGAACACAGGGGCGAGCATGAACCCCATCCCGGTCTCTTCGATGCACTGCTCGACGGCCGGCGGTTCGGCGTCGATGGTGACGCCGATTTCTTCAAGTACGTCTGCGCTTCCCGACGACGACGACACCGAGTAGTTGCCGTGTTTCGCGACGGGGACGCCGGCACCCGCGACGACGAAGGAACTCGTCGTCGAGACGTTGATGGTGTCGTGGCCGTCGCCGCCCGTCCCGCAGGTGTCGACGAGCGGTTCGCGGTCGGGGTCGATGCGTCGGGCCGCATCCCGCATCCCCTGTGCGAACCCGGCGATTTCCGCTTCCGTCTCCCCTTTCGAGCGCAGTCCCGCCAACAGCGCCCCAATTTGTGCCTCCGTCGCCTCCTCGAAGACCGTCGCCGCAGCGTCCCGTGCCTCCGACATCGAGAGGTCTTCGCCGTCAGTAACTCGTCGAATATGTTCTTTCATTGTGGACACCAATGACCAGTTTTGCGTTATAATGTACAAATTCGTACACCAGTATAAGGCTGTCGCTACAGCGGGCGCTCTTCGGTGAAACCAAGAAAATCGACGCGGAGAACGCGAGAGCTTATTCGCCCGTCGGTGCGGGGATTGCAGGCGGTTTCTGGAACTCGGGGAGACCACGCGTCCCCGGCTGGCACTCCTCACCGTTGCAGTCCATCACGACACCGAGTCGCGTGCCGAGCAACTCGACGTTCGTCTCCGCCATACCCGTGCGTCCGCCGTCGAAATAGCGAACGCGCGGGTCAACCGTGTAGTCCTTCTCCCCGTCGTTGACTGTCAGTTCCGCGTCGATGTCACCGAACTCCGAGGTTGTGAGACCACCGACCATGCCCGAAACACCGGGACCCTCACCGGATTCGTTGGCCGTCACCTCGTAGTACACCAATCCAACTGCTCCGTCACGGTACTGGCCCATACGCTGATTCTCCACGCTGTATCCCGGGTCATTCGGTGGGTCCGTGGGGTCGACCGAGGGGTCGTTGGGGTCTTGAATATCGCACTGGTTCGGAGTCGCACCGAAGACGATTCCCGCGACGACCTCCGGCGTAATCAGACTCGTTGGCACGCCCGGCGGCTGGGCCTGCTTCGGCAGGTCATCGAACCACGGCACCTGCTCGAACGGCACGTTCTCTTGGATATCGCCGCCGAGGTCACGACATGGGTCGACCGGGGACTCCTCTATCGGGATGTCGCTGTAGTCGACCGACGGGTCAGAATCGCCCCCGTCGTCCGGAAGCGTGTCACCGTCGGGCGCGTCGTCCTCTCCCGGAAGGGAGTCTTCGACCGACTCCACACTAGTATCGTTCTCCACCGTGACACCGCCATCGTCGTCGACTTCGACTCCGTTACCGTCAAGTCCGACCGAGACGCCGTCGTCGCTCACCGAGATGCCGTCGTCAACCGCCGCCGCCGGCGCGGCCGTGAAACCCACGACCATCAAAACGGCGACGAGACAGGACAGTGTTGCTCTCGCTATGCTGGATTCTCCCATTTCTATCAGTGGATAGCTTAGTCAACGTATTTACAGTTACGCCCCCCATGCACGGGATTTTATACGTAAATGACGAATCCGCGGGGAAGCGGGTCCGAAACAGACGAAAAGAAACGTTTGATAGCAACCGACAAATCCGGTCAGTTCGTCAGTTCGGAGTTAGAGGCCACCGGACGTCAGCGAGGTCACGCTGCCGGTGGGGAGTCCCGACCCGCCGAGTTCCGGCAGGCCCGGAGCGCCACCCTCGGTCGCGCTGGTGATGATAGAAACCGCGTCAGCGGGGCCGACGGCGTTCGGGAGCCCGACGAGTTCGTACTCGCAGGGACCGAGCGGGTTCTCCTGGACGTCGCTGAAGTCGCCGTCGAACTCCGTGAGGTCGTTACACTCGCCGTCGATGCCGGCCTGGTTTCCGAAGATGAGGAGCACCGCTTCACCCTCGAAACTGTCGTCGTTGTACCGGACGCGTGGGTCGACACCGTAATCCTTCTCCCCGTCGTTGACGACGAGCTCACCGTCGAGGTCGCCGAACTCCGAGGTCGTCAGACCGCCGAGCATACCGGAGACACCGGGACCCTCACCGGACTCGTTCAGGGTACCGTCGTACGTGATGAGTGCGACACCGCCGTCTTCGTACTGTCCGAAGCGCTGAACGTCGAAGTCGTAAGCCGGCTCGGACGGCGGGTCGGTCGGGTCAACCGAGGGGTCGTTCGGCGTCTGGATGTCACACGGCGCCGGAACGAGGCCGAGTGCGATGCCGAGGACCGCGTCGTTGGAGAGAATGCTCGTCGGAACGCCAGAGGGGACAGCCTCCTGCGGGAGGTCCTGAATCGAGGGAAGGGCCTCGGCAGGAAGGTCACTGGATTCAACGTTGAGAGGCTCACAGACGTTCACCTGTGCGTTCTCGTCACCGATGGGAACGTCTTCGGGCCCCGTCTGATTGATTTCCGCGTTCTCGAGGATTTGCTCCAGAACTCGAAGCTCCTGCGGAATATCGTCGGAGCTGCTGTCTAATTCGGTCGGGTCGGTCGGGACGCCGTCGCCGCTTCCGATGTCACCGGCGTCGTCGGGAAGCGGCAGACTGCCCGAATCGCCAACGGGGAGCCCACCTGAATCGCCGCCGATGTCACCGGCGTCGTCGGGAAGCGGGAGGTCACCGTCGCCGGTGTCGGGGGAGACCTCTCGGTCGCCCACGGAAACGCCGTCATCGCTTGCTTCGACGCCGCCGACCTGTGCGCCGGCCCCGTCGGTTCCGGCCTCGGCAGCGACCGCGTCGTCGCCGCCGACCGTGGCGTTGACACCGTCAGTGCCGGCTTCGACGTCGACACCCTCCTCGCCACCGACGTTGACGCCGTCGGCACCGATGCTGATTCCTTCGTCGCCACCGATGTTGATTCCGTCACCACTACCGCCCAACTGCGCCGCGGCCGGAGCCACGGCGAAGGACGCGAAAACCGAAACTGCCGTGACGACCACTAACAGTTGCCGAACTCTTTGTCGCATATATTTCTGAAAGTACAGCTACAAGGAACAGGATGACGCCCGAGATAACCGGTCATTTTTATACTCCCCCGCCACGAGCCGAACGGTTCGGGAAACACCCTCCAGTTCTCGGCGACCATTCCGAAACCTTCAATTACCTCACCGGGATACGAAGAAGTGCAGGCAGACACCAGCGTGGGTTCGTGGTCTAGGCTGGTTATGACACCTCCTTGACATGGAGGAGGCCGGCAGTTCAAATCTGCCCGAACCCACTCGCTTTCTACACCGCCGCTACGTCAGTTCCAGCCGTGCGTATCGACCATTACTGAGATGAGACAAAGTAAACGAATACGGCGTCGAGGAGCGCCTCCTCGATGGCTTGTTTTCGGAGTTATTTCGACTGTGCGGTCGCTACGAACCGAGTAACGAAAAGCGAAAATGTTCGAGCGACTATCTACAGCAGGTCGGCCGGGAGTTCACCGCCGCCGGGGAACTCGGGGAGTTCCGGCGGTTCCGGCGCGGGGGTGTCACCGCCACCCGGCGTCTCGAATTCACAGGTCTCCTGGGGGTTCTGTGCGGACTGCTGGCTGAGTTCACAGTCGATTCCGGCTTCCGCACCTTGGCCGGCGACATCGCCGCCACCCGAGGCCGAAACTTCGACGCTCGGCTCTTCGGCATCGACAGCAGCGGAACCGCTACCGGAGGCGTTGCCCTGGCCGCTTTCGACGCCGACTTCGCCGCCGCCCTCGCCGCCGCTGCCGTCGGCGTCGAGAATCAGGTCACCGGTAATGTCACCGCCACTGGGACCGTCGGGAACTTGGTCGCCGATTCCACCGAGTTGTGCCGCCGCGGGGGCGACGAACATGGTCGCGACACAGAACGCCGCCAGCAGGGCGACGCCAGCGCGTGTCGTGGTACGTCGAGTCATACTACACGCCAACCGAGAACTAATAAATAAAAGGAATTTACTCGGGAGATTACCGGTTTTTTATCAATTTAATAAAACCGCGTGTAGAACCGGTGTATTGGCCTCCTTTATACATCTGACAGCGGTTCGTCGATGCCGAGTATGTCGGCACTTCGCCGCCAGAGTTCCCGCTGGGCCTCGACATCCATCGCCTTCGGGGCCGGACGCCGTTGCTTACATCGGGCGAAGTACTTGCCGGTGACTCCCGACACGTCCTCGGAGGCCGCGAGATAGACGATAGTGGCGGCGCCGTCCTCAACGGAGTCGGTCATGGGAAACTCGCCGACGAGTTGGCCGATTTGTGGTGCCGGCGACGGGAGTGCCCGGGAGAACTCGCTGCCGGGGACGATGCCGGGGTGCAGCGAGTTCGAGGTGACGTCCCGACCGGCGACGACGAGTCGTCGGGCCAGTTCGTTCGAGAACTGGATGTTCGCCAGTTTCGACCGGCAGTACGCCGCCCACGGCGAGAGCGTCGTCAAATCGAGGAGGTCGTCGAGGTTCATCGTCGCGACCCGGTGGCCGATAGACGCCGTCGTGACGACGCGGCCGCCGGAGGCCATCGCCGGGAGGAGGTCGTTGGTCAACTGGTACGGCGCGAGGTGGTTGATGTGAAACGTCTTGCCGACACCGAGGTCCGTCTCCTCGTTGTCCTCGAAGAGGCCGCCGGCGTTGTTACACAGTACGTCCAACTCCTCGACGGACGACCTGACCTCGTCGGCGAGGGCGGACACGTCATCGGTACTGAGGAAATCCGCGGCGATGAACTCGGCGTCGGAGCCGACCGCCTCGAGTTCGGCGACGGTTTCGGCGCCCGCCTCCTCGTTGCGGCCGTGGACCAACACGTCCGCTCCGAGTCGCCCGAGCGACAGCGCCGCCTCCCGGCCGAGCCCGTTCGTCGAACCGGTCACGAGGACCGTCTTCCCGGACATGTCGACCGACTCAACGCCCGCTTTCACTTCCGGCTTCTTGTCGGACCCAATCATCGGGCTACGCTTCACGTCCCGCGTTGAAGTTTGCTACGACTGACACATTTCTCACTCGTCGGTTCGCTCCTCCAGCAGTTCCGTCGTCCCGACGACCATCGATGGCACGACGAACATGAAGATGTGCTCTTCGAGCGGGATGCCGGCGATGTCGATACCGGTCCGAAGCGGGATGTCAAAAACCCCGACTTCGAGCGTGTAGCGGTCCCACGCGTACGCAAACGGATACAATAGCAAGCAGACGCGAAGCGCCTTCCGAACCGAGTTGGTCCGCCGCAGGAGGACGAACGCGACGGCCCCCCAGACGAGTTCGGTGAGAAGGTAGGTGAAACGGCCGAACACCGTGATGTCGGGTCGCATACCCGACACAGGGGAGCCAAATATAAAATTTGGATGGGGGTACTTTGAATAACCAGCGCGGAGAAGTCGCTTCGAGAGAGATGAATATCGCAGATATCGCCACCCCGGAGTACATCCAGGTGGACGACGACGAGCGGCTCGGGAAGGTTCGGTCTATCTTCGAACGCGAGAACCCGAAAGGGGTTATCGTGACCAACGACGAAACCTACGCGGGCGTCATCACGGAGCGACAACTCGTCCAGTCGCACATCGAAGACGACGCGAAGGTGAGCGTGATGATGCGGAACGCACCGAAAGTCGGGCGCACAGACGACGTCCGAGACGTCGCCCGCATGCTCGTCGAGGGAGGCACGAAAGTCGCCCCGGTGTTCGAAGGCGAAGACCTGTGGGGAATCATCAGCGAGGACGCCATTCTCGAAGCCGTCCTCGACAACCTCGACGTGCTCACCGTCGAACAGATATACACCGAGGAAGTCGTCACGCTCACCGAAGACGACCACGTCGGCAAGGCAATCAACCACCTTCGCGAGCACGGCGTCTCCAGACTGCCGGTCGTCAACGAGAGCGGCAACCTCACGGGGATGGTGACGACCCATGACATCGCTGATTTCGCGGTGCGAACCATGGAGCGCCAACAGAAGGGCGACCGCTCCGGCGAGACCGACCGGATGCTCGACCTGCCCGTGTACGACCTGATGAACAGCCCCGTCGAGACGGTGACGCTCGATGCGACCGTCAGCGACGCCGTCGAACAGATGTTCGACAACGACTACGCCGGCCTCGTGGTCACCCCCGACGACGACGACCGCATGGTCGCCGGGATTCTCACCAAAACCGACATCCTCCGGGCACTCACCTACACCGAAGAGGAGGCCATGGACGTCCAGGTCACGAACGTCGAACTCCTCGATACGCTCACCCGGGAGAACATCCGGACCTCGATTACCGAGGTGGCCGACAAGTACCAGGACATGCAGGTCCACCACGCCCACGTCCGCTTCCACGAACACAAGGAGCGACTCCGCGGGACGCCGCTCATCCAGTGTCAGATTCGGCTCCGGACGAACCGCGGCCAGGTCGCCGGCTCCGGGGAAGGGTACGGCGCCGAAACCGCCTTCCACGTCGCCATCGACAAACTCGAACGGAACGTCCTCGAACTGAAGGGAACTCGCGCCGACGAGGAGTACGAAGGCCAGTTGCTCCGGAAACTCGGCGAGCTGTAATCGGCCTCAGGTGCCTTCTTCGACCGCATCGAGACCGTCTTCGGTGATTCGAAATCGGGCCGTCTCGCCGGCCGCTTTCGACCGGTGTTTTTCCAGCGTCATCCGTCGATTCCCCGCCCGGAACCGCTCGATGCGCGCGACGACGCCACACCAGTGGGTGAGCGTGTGCCCCCCGAGCGGGCGCGCACGCGAGGAGTCCGAGTCGGGGTCGGAGTACACCTGATTCGTGAGGACGACCGCGAGGTCGTGTCGACGAGCCAGCGACAGCAGGTGTGTCACCTGCTTTGCGACCCGACGGAGCGCATTGCCCTCCTCGTCGTCGATGCGTTCGAGCCGATAGAACCCGGTCGCGCTGTCGAGTACCACGAGGTCGACGCGTTCGGCGAGGTCGGCGGCGTCACGGACCGCCTCCTCCTGCTGTTCGAAGTCCAGTGCGTCCGTGATGATGACGCGGGAGGCGAGGTCGTCGATGTCGCCGTCGGCTCTCGCGCGGGCGAGTTGCTCGAAACGGTCGACGGAGAGCCCTTCAGTGTCGATGTACAGCGCGGTCCCTCCGGTGGCGGCCACTTCGATGGCCGCCGACAGCGCGAGGTTGGTCTTCCCCGCCGCCGGCGGACCATACAGCTGGGTGGCCGTTCCGCGCTCGAATCCCCCACCGAGTAACTCGTCGACCGTCTCACACCCCGTCGGAATCGGCTCGCTCACGGCTATCGCTTCGGCGCGTTCGGTTAAAAACCTCCGCAGTCCACACCGGGACCGGGAGAGCGGTTACGGCGTCAGGCTTCGGCCGCGACCTCGGCGTCTGCTTCGAGGTCTTCCAATGCCTTGACGACCTGGTCGCGGTACACCGCGAGGTCGGGGTCGTACTGGGTTTCGGCCATCGCGGCGTACTCGTCGGATACGGCGGCTTCGCCGCCTTCTGGCGGCGTCTCCGATGCCGCCCCATCGAACGCCTCGATTCGGTCGAGGGTTCGCTCGGCGGTCTCGGCGACCCAGCGGTTCCGCGTCGCCGCGTCGACAATCGTAATCGACTCCGGTCGCAGCGAGACGTTCACATCGCCCTCCTCGGTCTCGTAGGTGCGGGGCTTGCCGACGACCGACACGTAGGCGGGCGTTTCGGTTTCCCGCAGTGCGGAGGCGGCCTCCGGTTGGTACTGGCCCGCGTAGGCGAAGAACGTCCCGGTCGGGTCGACGATGCGGCCGCGCCAGTACTCCGAATCCTCGCCGACGTCTTCGGTTTCGGTCAGCGTCCCGACGACGAAGACGCGGTTGGCCCGCTCGCCGGTCGGCAAAAGCGAGTAGACGGGCGCGCGGTCGTCGTCGGATTCTTTGAACGTGTACGTTGCGTCGTTGAACTCGGCCGCGAAGGCGCGTCGGGCGACCTCGCGGGTGGGTACGGATGCACTCATTACAGGGACCTCGCTTTGATTAGCACGCTCTCGGCATCGACCGGCCCATCGAGCAGTTCGATGTCGTTGGCCAGGACGTACCGACCCAGCGTCGGGCCGGCGACGCGGTAGTACCGCCCGAGGACGGTTTCGCGCATCTCCTCGACGACGACTTCGGTGTCGAGGGCGTCCATCGCCATCTCCTGGGCCTCATCGAGGGTGATTCCAGTCAACTCCTCGGTCGATTCCTGGTTGAAGATGACCTCGTGGATGGTCTCGCCGTCGTCGAGAACGCCCTTGATTCGGAGGTCGAACTCACCTTCGACCTCGCCGTGTTCCGAACAGCGGCCGTTCTGGAGGACGCGCGTACAGTCCTCCTCGGGACAGCGCTTGATGAGTCCGGAGCCCGATTGGATGTCGACCAAGGCGCCCTCGACTTCCGTCGAGTCGTCGCCGACCTCGATGTCCTCGTCGATTTCTTCGATGGTCGTCGTGGAGTTGAGCTTCACCGAGAACCGACCCTCGTACTCGTCGGTGACGAGGTTGCCGAGCCGGTAGACCGCTCCCTCCTCGAGTTCGGGGAGGTCGCTTTTGGCCCACTTGGTGAACTTGACGGTGCCGGTCTCGTCGCCGAGTAAGCCGACCTGAGCGATGGAATCCGCCCGAGGGTCCCACAACTCGACGACCTTAGCGGTCAAATCGAGCCACTCCTCGGGAGCGTCGATATCGGCGACCTCGGCGGCCTCGCTGCCGCCGGAGGCGATGTCCTCTCGCCCCATGTCGGCCTCGTCGAGATACGTCGAGACCACGCTGCGGCGGGCCTCCTCGACGGGGACGCGGTACTCGGAGACGAGCGTCTCCAGTCTGTCTTCTATTTCGTCGACGCTCACGTCGAGCGCCTCGGAGAACTGTTCGTGTATCTCGACCGCGTGCTGTCGCAGGTCTGTCATGGGTGTTCCGTCTCCGCGTGTTTTCAATGGGAGACGTACGCCGGTTGGTTCCCGATAGTATAAAAACCGTCGGTAGCAGAGTGAAAGTGTTCTCAGCCGCTTTTCGGCGTGTTTTCGAGCATTTGAACGGGTTCGTTCGAGGGAGGCAGACAGCCACGCACGCTCCGGGCGACGCCTCTTTGTGAGTCCGACCGCTACGTGGCCGTGTGAGCAACCGTCGTCGCCTCAAGCGGCTCTTGCAGACGAAACTGCACTCGGCTGGCAAGCAGTACGAGGAGGCCAAACGCGCCTACACGGACGCAAAAGCGGCCGCGCTCGCCGACCTGCCGACCGACGAGGAGGGGCGTGCAAAACTCGTCTGCCGGCGATACGCCGAGAAGCGCGCCGTCTCGCTGGACGACGAGGGGCGGCCCGCCTGCTATGAGGCCGACCACCGGGACTGTCAGGGCTGTCTGGAGGACATTCGCGAGGACCGAATCGAGACCTGGTGAGCGATGCCGCAACCGTCGCCGCCGACCGAGACTTATTTTATCAGCGTGACGACCGACCGATATGACCTACCTCGCCGCGTTCGACGGCACCGACCGCTCCGAGACGGCACTGCGCCGAGCGGCCGAGTTCGCCGGTTCGACTGACGAACGGCTCGTCGTCGTGAGCGTCCTCCCGAACGACGAGGACCTCGCCGCCGAATACGGCCTCGTCGAGGGAGACACCTACGACCCCGGCGATGCGGCTCGGCGACTCCGAAAGCGGGTCGAGAGCATCACCACGGACGCCGAATTCCGCACCGAGAGCGTCGACGCCTACGCCGGGAAGGGCCGCATCGCGACCGAAATCCGCGAGGCCGCCCGAGACGTCGACGCCGACGTCGTCTTCGTCGGCAGCGACAACGCCGGCCGGGTCGTCCAACCGGTGACCAGCGTCGGCGGGGCAGTCGCCAGCGGAACCGACTACGACGTGTTCATCGTCCGGTCCTGAGTCAGACGCTTCTGGTCGACCCGCCGTCGACCGGCACCGCTGCGCCGTTTACGTACGACGAGCGGTCACTGGAGAGCCACGCCACCGTCTCGCCGAGTTCACGCGGTTCGCCGACCCGTTCGAGCGGAATCCCCTCTGACCACTCCTCGAGGCCCGCCTCGTAGTCCGCGAAGTCGCCGCGGTCGACGCCCTGTTCGACTAACTCCTCGATTCGACCCGTCTCGTGGGCACCCGGCAGCACCGCGTTCGCCCGCACGTCGGGGGCGAACTCATACGAGAGCGTCTTCATCAGCCCGATGACCGCCCGGCGGACCGAGTTCGACAACACGAGGTCGTCGATGACCTCCCGAACCGACCGGGAGGTGATGTTGACGATGGTCCCGCCGCCATCCTCTGCGATGGTCGGATGCGCCGCTCGAACCGTCCGAACGACGCTCATCACGAGGAGGTCGTGGGCCCGTTGCCAGTCCTCGTCGCTGGTTTCGAGGAACGGCCCCGACGGCGGCCCGCCGGCGCTCGTGACGACGTGGTCCAGTCGGCCGAACTCGCCGATGGCGCTTCCGACGAACCCCTCGATTTCGCTCTCGTCGGTGATGTCGGCCTGGACGGCGAGTACGTCGCCGCCGTCGATGGCTTCGAGGTGGGCCTCCGCACGCGAAAGTCGGTCCTCGTCGCGGCCACACACCGCCACGTCACAGCCCTCGCGGGCGAGTGCCTCCGCACTCGCGAGTCCGAGTCCTGCCGTTCCGGCCGTCACCACTGCTGCGTTGCCGTCGATTCCCAAATCCATACCGAAGCGGTCGGCCGCCGCCGACTTATAACTCCGTCGTCGCTTGCGGTTTTTCCCGACTCACTCCCGAACGCGGACGGTGCCGTCGCTGGTCACGCTGACGGTGATGTCGCGTCGGACCTCCCGGCCGTGGACGGCGTCGCCGGCGGCGTCGCCGACCAGTTTCATCAACTCCGGTGCCGTGCGGGTGACTTTCACGCCCGCCTCGTCGCAGGCCGAGTACACCCGATTCGGCACGTCGTAGAGGTCGGTGCCGGCCTCGACGGTCAACTGGACGGGCGCCGTCAGCGCCTCGGCGAAGGCGACCGTCTCGCGGGCTTTCTCGATGTTCTCGCGGGCGCTCGATTCGACGCTGGAGACGTTCGCCCGCGAGGTGCCGAGGGCCTCAGCGATGTCGGCCTGCGGAATGTCCCGCTCTCGGAGCGCCAACACCTCCGCCTGACGGCGCGTCAGAACGCCCGTTTCCTCGTCGAACCCCGCAGTTTCCAGCAGTTCGTCGACGTCGGGAAGCGTCACTTGCCCCAGAAGTTCTCGCGGCTGCCCAGCCGCTCGCGGTCGAGTGCCTTCTTGCGGCCGCTCTTCTCTTCAGTTTCGGTCTCGTCGCCGTCGCCCTCCGATTCAGTGTCGTCGCTCGCTTCGTCGCCTTCATCTTCGTCTTCGTCCTCCATCGGAAGCCGTTCGATTTCGTCGGCGCGAGCGTGGTTCGACCGCACTTCGGTTATCTTCACTTTCGCTCGGGCCTCCGGCAACACGCCGTCGACCATGACGATAAAGCCGTCCTCGGTTCGGCCGACGCCCGCACCCGACTCGTGAATGTCCTCAACGTCGACGACGACCTCCTCACCCATCTTGACTGGCTGTTGCTTCAAGTCTCGAATCGGCTGATTGTAGTGAGAACACCACTCGGCGCCGCCGCGGTCGCCGTAGTGTTGACACCCCATTCCCTCGATTCGCTCCGAGAAACTGGGGCAGTCGTCCGCGAGTGGGCAGTCCGGCATACAGAAGCGTAGTTCGGGCGTCGATTAAACGCTTGTGGGTCGGTGAGGCCCTCGCCGAACGCCAGCGCTTTGCCGAGGGAACGCCTACGAAGTGTCGATGAGTCGCCCGGTTCCCGAAGCCGCCCCACTCGTCGGCGTCGTCCTCTCGTCGGCGTTCGCCCTGTTCGGCTTTCTCGTCTCGACGAACCACCTCGCGACGGTACTCGGAAGCGTCGTCCTCCTGTACCCGTTCGTCGCCTTCGGCATCGTCCGCTCGGAGACACCCGAAGACGTGTTTCTGCCGGACCCCGTCTTCGCCGCTGGCCTCTTCGGCGGCGCCCTCGTGTTCCTGTACGGCCTCGTTTCGGGACAACTCGCCTTCGGTGCGTTCGTCGCTTCGGTCGTCGCCGTCCCTCCGGCGCTGTATCACGCCCGATTCGGCGACTCCGTCAACCCCCTCTCACCCGACGCGACGCTCGCCGTCGGCCTCCTCGGCGCCGCCGTTCTGCTTCTCTACGGCGCGACCGACAGCCTGCTCGTGGGGGCGCTGTCAGCCGTTTTCGTCGGCTTCGGTGCGGTCGACTACCGCAGACACCGCGGCGGCCCGCTCCAGCGTCGAACTAGAAGCATTGCCGTCGCGTGCTGTCTCGGCGGCGGACTGGCGGCCTTTGGCATCCTGACCGCCACCGGCCGACCCACCGAGGGGCTTGCCGCGGGGAGCGTGTTGGTCGCCGTCGGCGCCTTTCTCGCGTTGGGCGCGGACCGCGCTACTCGATGAACCGACTCACGAGCTTTCTGTCGACCACGTCGACGAGAATCACGACGATACCGGCGATGCCGACCTGCGCTGTCGGCGCGAGGTTCGTGAACACGCCGAGGAGGATTAGTTGCGCGAACAACAGCACGCCGCCGATTTCCAGTCGGTCGACGACCGCCTTCAGGTTGAGGTCGTCTTCGAGGTCGACGCGGGCCGGCACGCGGTTGTCGTCGCCGATGCCGAGCAGACCGAGCAGCGGCGGACCGTCGCTTCCCATGGAGGCCGTACTTCCAGGCGAATGAAATGTCTACTGGCTCCCATTCACGCTCCAAAGTCTATGTACCTCCTCGCCGTACTCTTCCGTCGATGCCCCGCCCGTTCCTCTCGGCCCGCTGGAAGAACCTCCTGAACCTCACCTACGAGGTGCCGCCGGAGCTGCTGGAACCGCACTGCCCCGACGGCGTCGAACTGGAGCGCTCCGAGGGCCGGAGTTTCGTCAGCCTCGTTGCCTTCGACTTCACCGACGCGCGCGTGTTGGGCGTCCCGTGGCCGGGATATCGCGCCTTCCCAGAGGTGAACCTCCGGTTTTACGTCCGCCACGGAAACGACCGCGGCGTCGTCTTCCTGCGGGAGTTCGTCCCCAAACGCGCCGTCGCGTTGATTGCCCGGGCGCTGTACGGCGAACCGTACGTCCGAGCACCGATGGTGTCCGAACAGCGACTGACGGCCGAAAAACTGTCGTTCGGCCTCCGGATGAATCACGGCGGGCGAACACACGAACTCCGAGTGACCGCCAACAGTCACTCCACGCACGTCCCCCCGGAAGACAGCCCCGAACACTTCTTCAAGGAACACTCGTGGGGCTTCGGAACGGACAGACTGGGACGGACGCGTCGTTATCGCGTCGACCACCCGCGGTGGGCCGTCTACGACATCGAGTCGCTGACCGTCGACATCGACTTCGAGACCCTTTACGGCGAGCAGTGGGCATTTCTCGACGATGCCGACCCGATACACCGGATTTTCGCGGGCGGGTCCGATGTTACCGTCTATCCGTCGAAACCGCTCGACGCACGGTGAGCGACCGGAAAAGACTGATAGACGAATGCCGTCCGCCCGGTTGGATACTACGCCAACGGCGTCCGCTCGACGACCGTCCCATCGTAGGTCGGGTACTGCTCGACGATTTCGCCCTTCTCGACGTCGCCGTCCTCGACCATCTCCTCTAGGAGCCACCACGCCAACTCGACGTGGTCGGATTTGACCGAGTAGAACTGCTCCGGAACGCCTAACTCCTCCAGTCGGCGCTCGGTCACCCACGTCTTCCCGTAGACGATGGTGCCGTCGTCGGTGATTTCGTCGAACTCCCGGCGGATGTTCTTGGCCATCCGCTTCAACCGCGAACGGTGCTGGGCGGCGTCCTTGAACACGCTCGTACAGAAGTACACCTTCTCGTGGTCGCCCATCTCTTCGAGGATGCCGTGAGAGCCCTCGACGGCCGACATGTGGTCGTCCTTGAGTTCGAAGCCTTCCTCCTGCATCCGGCGGTAGTTGCCATCGGACATCTCGAACTCGTTGATGTTACAGAACTCTGCTGCGCCCTCGTCGAGGAATTCGAGGAACTCCGGTTCCGGTCGGATGCCCGGAATCTCGAAGGCAGGGGTCAGCCCCTCCTCGCGGGCGATGTAGAGGATTTCCTCCCACTCGGTGCCGTGCATGTCGCCCCACAACTCCAGCGGCGGGTGGAACCGAATCTCGTCGAGGCCGGCCTCGGCGAGTCGGCGCATGTTCTCCCGACCGCCGGTGATGCCGGTGTAGAGGTGGGTGTGGTGGTCCTCGCCGAACTCGTCTTTCAGAAGCGAGAGGTAGCGAGTGGTCTTCTCCATCGCCTCCTGTGGTTCGCCGCCCGTGATGGAGGTGCCGAGGGCGCTCATCCGCTTTGCCTCCTCGATGATGTCGCCGTCGTCTTCGATGGGCCGTTCGTTGGCGTAGGCCTGCGTGACGTTCTTTCGGTTCTCGCCGAGCGGGCAGTAGAAACAGTCGCGTTGGTCGCAGTAGCCGTAGACGAAGAGTACCATCTTCCCGCCCTTAGCGCACTGTTCACAGCCCTTCGAAATCATTCGTTGTCATCGTTTGTCCGTCGACACGCAAAAGTCGTGCGTTACACGGACCGTTTTATACACGTCGACACCGACTACCGTCCCGTGCAGAACCGCCGTGGCCTCGCCGTCGTCTTCCTCGTCGTCTTCGTCGACCTCGCGGGGTTCGGCATCGTCATCCCCATCCTCCCGTACTTCGCGCGGTCGTTCGGCGCCTCCGAGTTGGTCATCGGCCTGCTCGCGGCCACCTACTCGCTCATGCAGTTCGGCTTTGCACCCCTTCTCGGGGCGCTGTCGGACCGCTACGGCCGCCGACTCGTGATGGTGATGTCGCTGGCCGGGGCAGTCCTCGCGTGGACCATCTTCGGCTTCGCGACCGGACTGGCGACGCTGTTCGTCGCCCGGGGACTCGCCGGTGCGATGGGCGGCAACATCGCCGCCGCCCAAGCCTCCGTGGCGGACCTCACGACGCCCGAGGAGCGACCGAAAGCCCTCGGCTACCTCGGCGCGGCGTTCGGTTTCGGGTTCATCTTCGGACCGGTCATCGGTGCGGCGCTGGCCTTCGAGGAAACTGTCGCCGTCGTCGACGGTATCGCTCCTGCCTTCGTTCCCGTCTCACCGTTTTCGCTGCCGGCGTTCGGCGCCGCCACCGCGAGTCTGCTCGCGCTCCTGTTGGCCGCCACCCTGTTGCCGGCCACGAAGGGCGAAACCGAACGGGAGACCCAACTCGACGCCCTCCGGAACGCCTTGGCCGCTCCCGGCCTCCGCGGACTGCTCGGAGCGTTCTTTCTCGTCTCGTTTGCCTTCTCCGGCGTCCAAATCATGTTCATCCCCTACGTCGCCGACATCTACGGCTACACCGAGAGTCAGGCGGCGCTGCTTTTCGCCTACATCGGCGTCCTCGCCGTCGTCGTCCAAGGCGGCCTCATCGGCCCGCTGACGAGTCGGTACGGCGATGCGCCGCTGACCGTCTTCGGAGCCGGCTGTCTCGCCGTCTCCTTGGTGGGGATTCCGGCGGCACCGGCTATCGGACGGCTCCTCCCGGACGCGACCGGAGTCGTCGGCTTTCTCACGCCGCAGTTGCTCGGCCTACTCGTCGTTCTCGCGGCGCTATCGCTGGGCAACGGCGTGTTGAGCGTCACGCTGACCGCGCTGGTCTCGAAGGGGGCCGGGTCGCGTCAGGGGTCGGCGTTCGGCCTGACACAGGGCGCCGGCAGTCTCGCACGCACCATCGGTCCCGTCGTGATGGGCGGACTGTACACCGCCGTCGCCTACTGGGCGCCGTTCGTCCTCGGGTTCTTGCTGTTGCTCCCGGTCGTCGTCTACGCCGTCGGTCTGCCCTCTGTCGCTCCCGAGCGGCCGGCCGACCCCGGCCACGTCCGATAGCGGGACCGATGAGGTGAAAAGCGACGACCGCCTTCCGACACGTATGCGACCGACGCGACGCGAACTGTTGGCCGGCGCCGGTGCGGGAGTTGCCGGCGGGCTCGCAGGCTGTACGGGCGTTCTCGACGGCGGCGTCACCGCGTTCGGAGCGACGGGCGTCGGCCTCTCGACGAGCGTCCAAGAGGAGACCGGCTACACCCACCACAGAACGATTGAAGACGTTATTTCCCGGGAGTTCGAGCGGTTCGGACTCTCCCGAACCGTCGAGGTGACGAACATCGTCTCGGAGTACGACCGCGCCATCGAACTCGGGTTCCTCGGAACGCGCATTCAAGCGGCGGTGTTCGCGACGCTTTCGACGCCACAGGTGAGCGTTTTCGGCCGGTCGTTCAACCCCATCGCCGAGATGTCGGCCGAAGAAATCGCCGCGTTAGTTCAGGACCGCTACGACAACGTCGGCGGCCTCGAACTCGACGGCGAACTCGAAGCGGCAGTGACCGGCGAGACGACGACCGTCACGCGCTTTGCCGGACAGGCCCGCCTCGTCGAGTTGGGCCAGGGCGTCGACATCTACCTCTACGTCAGCGACGCGGTCGAGGTCGGCGAGGACTTCGTCGTGACGCTTGCGGCCCACCCCCAGGCGTTCGGCGAGCGACTCGACACCGTCCGAACGCTACTCGCCGGGGTCGAACGCCGCGCGGAACCGTAGCGACCGCACGGCAGGGAGAAGGGACTTAACGCCTCGCGTGAAATCATCGCACGAACAGCGATGCTGCTCATCCTGTGTGTCGACCTCGACGACGACCTCGGTCGGAAGACCGACTTCGAGACGCCGGTCGTCGGCCGCGACAGCGTCGAGGCCGCCGCCGTCGCCCTCGCCAACGCCGACCCCGAGGACTCCGACGTGAACGTCTGTTTTCAGGGCATTCACCTCCACGACGCCATCGACGACGAATCCGTCGAGGTGGCAGTCGTCACCGGGACGGCGAAGGCGGACGTTTCGGCCAACCGCAAGGTCGGCGAGGAGGTCGACACCGTCCTCGCCTCACTGTCGACCGGCGAGGACGTCCGTGCCATCGTCGTCACCGACGGCGCCCAAGACGAGTCCGTCCTGCCGGTCATCCGCTCTCGCGTCCCCATCGACGGCGTCCGCCGCGTCGTCGTCCGGCAGGCACAGGACCTCGAATCGATGTACTACACGTTCAAGCAGGTACTCGCCGACCCCGAGACCCGCGGAACCATCCTCATCCCGCTCGGCATCCTGTTGCTCATCTACCCGGTCGCCATCGTCGCCGAGGAGTTGGGTCTGCCGGGGTCGACACTCGGGGTCATCTCCGCGCTGTTGGGACTGTACATCCTCTTTCGCGGCCTCGGCTTGGAGGACGCCATCGACGACACCGCCGAGCGACTCCGCGTCGGCCTCTTTTCGGGACGCGTCCAACTCATCACGTACGTCGTCGGGGTCGCCCTGCTCGCCGTCGGCGCGGCGTCCGGACTGGAGACCGTCGGCGAGTTGCCGTCGCCGGAACCGCTGGCGGCCGCCTCGGCGTTCGTCTACGGGTCGGTCCAGTGGGCCGCCGCTGCGGGTGTCGTCGCCTCGCTCGGCCGCATCACCGACGAGTACCTCGACGACAGTTTCCGGTGGCGGTACCTCAACGCCCCGTTCTACGTGGCCGCAATCGCCATCGTCCTCCACGGCCTGAGTGCGTTCTTCCTCCAGTTGCCGTTCGCCGGCCTCCCGTATCTCGCGGGGACACTCACCGCGGGGACGCTCGTCGGACTCGCCAGCACGCTCGCCTTCGCCGTCGCCGAACAGCGGTTCCCGCGGAACCGCGATTCGGACTCGGAACTCATCGGTTAGACCACGGCGAGCGCGGTCACGTCGGGCAATCCGAGCGAGCGATGTCGCCAGCCGTCGCCCGCGTTCACGAGGAAAGTTCCGTCCGTCGTGACCGCGTAGGTCGCCTCGCCGTACGCCACGTCGGCGACGGTCCCCTCGATAGGTAACTCGACGGCCGACCACTCCCCGTCGGTCCGCTCGTAGAGTCGGTCGGCCGTGGCGGCGTGGGCGGTGCCGTCGGCTCGATTGGCTGCAACCCGGAACTCGCCGTCGAGGGCGTTCATCCAACCGTTAGCGAGGTAGTACAGCCCCGTTTCGGTCGCCGCCAGCGGCCCGCCGGCAGTCGTCACGTCGTGGGCGGCCGTCAGTCCGACGTGTGTGCCGTCGAGGCGGTGGACACCGGAGGCCGCGGCGACCATCTCGCCGTCCATCGCTCGCACGTCGTCCAACTCCGCGAGCGTCACCCAGCCGTCGTCGTATCTGGCGAGACGGCCGTCGCCGGCCGCGAGCAGGCCGTCGTGATAGCCGACGGCGTCGGCGGGACCGAACCCGGTCGGTTCGAACTCCTCGCCGGTCCCCACGAGAACGTCTTCAGTCGTCGCGACCGCGAGGCGGCCGTCGGCGCTGGCGGCATCGGTCGCCGTTCCCCGGTGGACCAGCGAGAACTCCCCGACGATATCGTCGGAGATGTCGACGCGGGTGATGCCGACGCCGGTCGCGACGAACGCCGTCGTGGCCCCTTTCTTGTCGGCGTAGACGCGCTTTTCGTCGATGCTGATGTCCTCGTCGCTCATACCGTCCCTCGGAGTCGAAGGGTCGAAAGCGTTTATATAGGCGTCGAGCGTTCGACCGGTTCCGAGCGGTCGTGTACCCGCTCGAAGACCGTCCGTCCCCACTGGACGGCGTCGTCGTCGGAACTGAACGCCGCTCCCAGCAGCGACCCGTCGTCGTAGGCGAACAGGCCGACTACGTCGTCGTCGAACAGCATTATTGCAAACGGGAGTTCCTCGTCGGCGGTTCTGACGTTCAACCCGGGTTGTTCGATGGCCGCATCGAAGCGGTCGTAGCTGTCGGCCAACCGCGACAGTGCAGCCGATTCGATGACGAGCGTCACCGTCTGGTCGGTCGCCACGACCCGTTCGTGAGAGACTTCCAGATATCGCGGCATCCCGGCCGGCGAGAGACACCGGAGCCGCTCGGCCGCCCCTGCGAGCGATTCCATCCGCTCGAGCGGCCGCTCGGGGGCGTGTCTCCCCGGCGCGACGATGTGGCCCCGTTCGAACAGCGACGGCGGGTACTGGCGGTCGACCGGCAGGCCGTTCAGGAGTCGTTCGGCGTCGGTCAGCCGTTCGAGTCGAGCAAGATACGCGTCGTGTCGTTGCCACGCCAGGCGCCCGAAACCGGTGAGACCGTAGCCGCCGGCGCGCTGTTCGACCAGCCCTTTGTCTTCGAGTTCTTTCAGTGACTTGTACACCGTCGACCGCGAGACACCGAGTTCCTCACGCAGTCCTCGCTGGTCCATCGGCCCGTCAGCGAGTGCCGTCAACAGCGGCGTTCGCTTGGCGAGTACGTTCGCGACCGCTGATACGTCACGGTCGAGTTCGTCCATATCGCTCCCTAACGAACTGTACTAATAAATGGGTACGCATCGAATCGATGTTTCGAGCATCGAAATATGTTCGGCCCCTCGAAACAGCGTGCGGCGCGTAACGTGAAGGCCCCCGACTGCGCAGGGATAGGTAGGTCCCCCTGACGCTGCGGTGCCTCTGGAAGGACCGTTCCTCCACTTCATCCCGACGCCAGCGGCCGCTGTCGGAACCCCTTTGCCGCCGCCCGCCAAGGGGACAGGTATGCAGGTGTTCGGGTCGAGTGGTGTCCGTGGCGTCGCAGGCAAGGAATTGACGCCGCCGTTCGTCGGGCAAGTCGCCGCTGCTGCGGGTACCCAGCTCGATACCGAATCGGTCGCCATCGCTCGTGACACACGAACCACCGGTCGACTGTTCGCCGACGCCGCCGCGAGCGCCCTCGCCGCCATCGGCTGTGACGTACACCGCCTCGGAATCGTGCCGACGCCGGGCGCCCAAGCCTACGCCGAACGAACCGGCGTTCCCGTGGTCGTGATTACCGCGAGTCACAACCCACCGGAGTACAACGGCATGAAACTCATCGGGGCCGACGGAGTTGAGTTGCCCCAATCGACGCTGGAGCGAGTCGAGGAGCGCCTCCTCGCGGAGGATTTTACGCTTGTCGGCTACGACGCCATCGGAACCCACCGGGAGGTCGACGACGCTCCCGGTCGCTACGTCGACGCGTTACTCGATAGATTGGACTCCGAGGGACTCCGCCAACGAATCGCCGACACCGACATCACGGTCGCGCTGGACCCCGGACACGGCGCCGGCTGTCTGACGAGCCCCGAGTTCTTCCGGGAACTCGGCTGTCGCGTCGTCACCGTCAACGCCCAACCCGACGGCCACTTCCCCGGCCGGAACCCGGAACCCGTCGCCGCGAACCTCGCGGACCTGCGGCGACTCGTCGGAACGACCGACGCCGACGTCGGCATCGCCCACGACGGCGACGCCGACCGCGCGATATTCGTCGACGAACACGGCGAGCACATCGAGGGCGACACCGCTCTCGCGGCACTCGCCGCCGCCGAGCTGGAAGCCGGCGACGTGACAGTCTCTGCGGTCAACGTCTCTCAGCGACTGGTGGACGTGGCCAACGACGCCGGCGCCGACGTGGAGTTGACTCCAATCGGCAGTACCTACATCATCAGTCGCATCCGAGAGCTTCAACGAGAGAACAGGACGGTCCCGATTGCGGGCGAGGGCAATGGCGGCATCCTCTTTCCGGACTACCGCATCGCCCGCGACGGCGCCTACACCGCCGCGCGCTTCCTCGCGTTGCTCGCCGACCGCCCCGCGAGTGCGGTGGCCCAATCCCACGGCGGTTACGCCAACGTTCGGGCGAACCTCGATTACGAGGACGAGGCCGGCCGCACGGCAATGCTCGCGGCCGCCGAGCGACACGCCGACGACGCCGACGCCGAGTTGACGACCATCGACGGCTACCGCCTCGATTACGGCGACGCATGGGTGTTGGCCCGCCCCAGCGGGACGGAGCCGCTCGTCAGACTGTACGCCGAGGCCCAAAATCAGAAGCGAGCGACGTCGCTACTTGAGGGAGTCAAAACCGAGATGGTCGAGGCGAGAGACGGCGCCTGACTACGCCGGCGCGTGGGCGTCGAGTGCCTCCTCGAGCCGGCCGCGCTCCTCTCGGGCGACTTCGAGTTCCGACTCGATGGTCCCGTTTTCGATGCGTGTGCGCTCGTCGTCGTCCAACTCCGAACGGGCGACGGCGGCCGTTCGGAGCCGTTCATAGGCATCGCGGCGCGTCAATTCCCGAACCGCCCGGAGTGCGGCGACCGTCTCCTCGTCGGCGAAGCGGTCGACGAGCGACACCAACTCCTCGGCGCGGTACCGAAGCGCCTCGGTCTCGGCGGGCGGCCACTCGACGAAAAGCGGGTCGGCCGACAGTCCATCGAGATACGTCCGGTTCGTCGCGACTCGGCGCTTCAACAGGTTCGCGTCGTCGACGTAGTGGGAGAGCTTCGACGGCGAGTAGTCGGCGTACTCGATGAGGTCGGGGACCGAATGCTCGCCGGCGGGCCGCTCTCGGACGTACTCCAGTAGCTCCGTCGGCGGACACCGAAACTCGACCAGCGGGTAGTCGGCCGCTGTCGCGATAAACGAGAGGAACTCGCGGGCCGACGCGTCCCGTCGGAAGGCGGCGAAATCGTCGGCAACGCCGTCGTTGTATCGTTCGATGGGCTCCCGGAGTTCCTCGATTGGAGCGTCGAGGTCCGCCTCACCGAGTCGGACCAGCCGTTCGAGGTCGTCGATTCGGTCCGCGAGTTCCGTCAGTCGGTCCCGGGCCGCGCGGTAGGCCTCACGATGTCGACTTCGCGCGTCGGTCAGTTCCTCGCGCGTCGCCGCGTATTCTCGCGCCGGAGCGAGCGCCTCGCGGGCGGCCTCGAAGTCACGTGTCTTCAGCGACCCGGTGACGCCGCTTGTCTTGACGTGGCCGTCGGCCTCGAGGAACGCCTCGCTCTCGGGAACGTCTTCGGGAATCGACTCCAGCGTCTCCGAGATGTCGTTGCGGAACTCGACGTACCCCTCGAAGTCGTCCCAGTCGGTCGCGCGCTCCTCCCAGCGGTCCAACACCGTCGCGACCGACTCGTAGGCGTCGGCGACCGCATCGAGGTCAGCCTCGTCGAGTTCGAGACTCTGCTCTAGCTCTCGAACCCGTTCGGCGGCGGCCTCCAGTTCCGCGGCCGCGTCGTCGTGGTCACTCGTCGTAGACATCATCGGGGTCGAACACTCGGTCGCCGACGACCTCGCCATCGAGCGTCCGGTGGAAACAGCTCTCGTAGCCGGTGTGACACGCCCCGCCCTCCTGTTCGACGACGTACAGCAGCGCGTCGCCGTCGCAGTCGACCCGGACCTCCTCGATGCGTTGGGTGTGGCCGCTGGAGCCGCCCTTCTTCCACAGTTCGTCACGGCTTCGGGAGTAGTAGTGGGCATACCCCGTCTCCCGAGTCCGTTCCAGCGCCTCCTCGGAGACGTAGGCGAGCATCAACACGTCGCCGGAGTCGGCGTCCTGTGCGACCGCTGGAAGCAGTTCCTGCTCGTCGAAGGCGAGGTCGACCGTCATTACCCGACAGTGGGTCAGTCGCCGGGATAGGCCTTTTCGTTAGCCCATCGAAGAGGTCACGCCGCATAAAGCGTGAGACGCCCGTCGGAACGCCCGACCGACCGGTGGCGTGCGTGCGTCTGACAAACGCTTATGTGCGTGGACGAACCAGCTAGGGCCAATATGGGCAACAAGAACAAGACCATCTCCTTTCGGGTCAACGAGGACGCCTTCGAGACCCTCCGGGAGATAGCCGAAGAGCGCGACATCTCGCTTTCGGCCGTGTTCCGCGACTACGTGGACACGCTCGTCGCCCACGACGGCCAGGTTCGGGTCGTCCCCGAACACGAACTGAAAGGCGGCAGTGCCACGGAAACGTCCTCTGCTTCCGAGAGCTTCCCCCCGAAAGTCGAGGTGCCCAAGAGCTTCGTCCGCGAGCACGAACGACTCGAACTCGAAGCCGAACACCTCCGCGAACAGCTCGACGAGTACAAACAGTACGTCACGAAACTCAGCCAGAAGGTCGAAGAGCAAGACGAAGAGGAGGTCATCCAACTGGAGGACCTCGACGGCGACGAACAGGAAGAAGAGCCGTTCCGCCTCGGTTAACGCCCGACGCCGCTACCCCGACAGTTCTCTGCGCTTTCTGCGAATCTCGGCTTCCGCGTCGTCCCGTCCGTCCACGTCGGCCAGCTGTTCGGCCGCCTCCAGCGTCCGAACCCCGCTGTCGAGAAACGACAGCACGTCGCCCGGATACGCATACACCATGTAGTCGTCGCCCATCACGTCGACGATGGCGTCCGGTCCGAGTCCCTGCGCCCGCAACTCCAGCAGGTAAGCGATGAACTTCCGCTCGGGACAGCCACAGTGGGGGTTCGACTGGCAGTCACAGTCGAGGAAGTCCTCGGCGAACTCCAACACGCGATCCCGGGAGGCGTCGTCGAGTTTGGCGATGCCATCGCCCGAAAAGAGGATGTCCAGCGTCGCCCCGGAGAAGGCACTCTTGGGGAACGACGTATCCAGTTGAGAGGCCAACTGCCGGTGGTTCTTCACGTAGATTTTGTCCGTAATCGCCACGTTGGCCGCCCTACGTCGTCGGCGCTGAAAAGCGACTCGAAACACCGTGCGGGAGGGTTACACGGGGTTGGGAAAGTCGAAACGTATATCCGTCACAGCGGGATAACTACGAATGCGTGTCCGGGTTGGGGTAGTGGTATCCTCCAGCCTTGTGGTGGCTGGGACGTGGGTTCAATTCCCGCACCCGGACCTGATTCCTCTCGAAACTCCGTCTCGGAGTCGCCTGACTACTCTTCGTCGGTATCAGTCACATCGTTTGCGACGGATTCGTCGACGACACCGGTCGCGCGCAACCAGCCTTTGACGAGTTCGTTGACGTTGTACAGAACGATTCCGACCGACAGCAGCGTCGTCGCGAGATAGGCGATGAACCCCGGTGGCCCGCCGATTGTCGCGCCGATAGCGCCGCCGGTCGTTCCGACGACGGTGAGTTCGAGCCACGTCACCAGCACACGGGAGAGGAGTCGCGAGGGCGCGTCGACGAGCGAAGCGGAATCCATCAGTACGCCTCCCCCGCTTCGATTGGGCCGCTGAACGCCGAGTAGAGAACGACGAAGTAGCCGAAAATCAACGGGAGCAGAAGCGCGGCCCCGATGGACATGAGGTTGAGCGGGAGCGTCGAGACGATGGCCGATTCGACGGTGAGGCCACCCGCCGGGTCGATACTCGGGTACAGTAACCCGGCGACGATGCCAACGAGGGCGAACACCAGCCCGGCGGCAGCGCCGAAGGCGGCGTAGTAGCGGTCGCTTCGCGTAGCGACGGCGTACACGCCAGCGAGGAGGAGCGTCACGGCGACGAGGGCGACTACGACCGGCGAGGAAAGCGCCGAGCGCAGCGCAGGGCGCGTGACTGCCACGTAGCCGAGGGCTACGACGACCAAGGCGAGATACGCCGCGAGTGCGCGATAGCCGGCCGTTCGAAGGTCCGCGCGTAAGCGACCACGGGTTTTCAACCGCAGGAAAGCGACGCCATCGACGACCGTGAGTGCGACGACGGCCAGGCCGACAACGACGCCGGAGACCGTGAGCGTCGCCGTCTCGCCGAGCATCCAGTTGGCGGTGAACATCCCGAGGAAGAACGGCGCGGTGAGGCTTCCGACGACGAACGCCCGGCCCCACCAGCGTTTCCAGGCCTCGTCGTGGCGCTGTTCGTACATCTCGGGGGCGAGACCACGGAGTATGAGCGCCCCGAGGATAGCGAACATCAACAGGTAGTGGCGACTGAACAGGTTCGCGTAGACGGCCGGAAACGCCGCGAACATCGCCCCACCGAAGACGACCAGCCACACCTCGTTTCCGTCCCAGAAGGGGCCGATAGCCGCGAGGAGTTGTTCGCGTTCGGCCTCGTCGTCGCGGGTCGCAAACAGTGCGCCGACGCCGAAATCGAACCCATCGAGAAACAGGAACATCGCGAGGATGAAAAACAGCAGAACGAACCACAGTTCGGCGAGCGGAAGGCCGAACAGCGGCCCACCGGCCAACGAGGCCACATCAGTCATCCGTGCTCACCTCGGGAGTGGTGTCCGAACCCGGTTGCTCCGGAGTTGCCCTGAGGTCGTCACGAGACGGTGGCCCCGCACGGACGATGCGGACGAGAACGTAGACGTACAGTGTGAGTAAGGCGAGATACACCACGACGAACCCGGCGAGTGTAATCGTCGCTTCCGTACCCGTGAGGCCGGGCGAGACGCCGTCCGACGTCTTCAGGACGCCCTGAATGACCCACGGCTGACGGCCGACTTCGGTGACGACCCATCCCAGTTCGACGGCGATGATGCCGAGCGGCGTCGACGCCATCAGCGCCTTGTGTAACAGGTCGTCCTCGTAGAGTTCGCCGCTCCACCAGCGATAGCTCCCCCACACCGCAAGGAGGATGAACCAGAAGCCGAGTGCGACCATGGCGCGGAACGCCCAGAAGACGATAGCGACGGGGGGTTGTGGCCCCTCGAACTCTTCGAGACCCCGTATCGTCGCCTGCGGGTCGCCGCCGCTGGCGAGCCACGAAGCGCCGCCCGGGATACCGATGCCGAAAATCTCCTTCGCCCGCGGGTCGAGGAGGTTCTCGATGCTCGTCGGGAACGCGATGATGTACTCGGGGACGTAGGAATCGGTTTCCCAGACGGCCTCCATCGCGGCGAACTTCTGGGGTTGGGTCTCGAAGACGTGTCGAGCATAGAGGTCGCCGTGAATCACCTGCAACGGGGCCGTGATGAGTAGGGCGATGAGCCCGAACTTGAGCGTCGTCTCCCAGAACCCGACGTGTCGGACGGGGTTCCCCCAGACGTGGTGTCGGAACACGAAGTACGCGCCGAGGCCGGCCATGACGAGGGCGACGGATTCGACGGCGGCGTTCTGCATGTGGACGAACATCCAGAAGAAACGCGGATTGAGATACGCCGCGATGGGGTCGACGAGTCTGACAATCGGTTGACCACCCTCCATCACCAACTCGTAGCCGCGAGGCGTCTGCATCCACGAGTTCGCGATGAGAATCCACACGGCCGACAGCCACGTCCCGAGACCGACGGCCACCGCCGAAATCATGTACAGGGCGTCGCTGACGCGTTCGCGACCGAACACGAAGACGCCGAGGAACGTGGCTTCGAGCATGAACGCCATCATCCCCTCCAAAGCGAGGGGGCCGCCGAACAGTTCGCCCGCAGTCGTCGAAAACGCCGCGAAGTTCGTCCCGAACTCGAATTCGAGGACGATTCCGGTGACGGTGCCGACGACGAAACTGACGGCGAAGATGCGCGTCCAAAATCGGCGTAGTTGCTCGTATATCGCCTCCCCGGACCGTATCTCACGCCACGTGAAGTACACGAGAAACGGCGCGAGGCCCATGCTCATTACGGGAAAGACGATGTGGACGATGGTCGTCAGAGCGAACTGGAGCCGACTTGCGAAGATGGGGTCAACCATTGTGAGTGGATTCGAGGGATATGCTCGTAGCGGGGCGACCGAACACTCAAAAGTACTTTTCGCTAAATGATATTGGTTCGGGTCCGAGCGTCGAACGGGCGCCCACGTCAGTCATGAGAGCGAAGGCATATCCGAATCGCCAGCGACGTACGCTCCATGCAGGCGGCGATACTCACTGTCGGCGACGAGTTGCTCGACGGCGACACCGAAAACACCAACGCGACGTGGTTGGCGGCCGAGTTGAGCGACCGCGGCGTCTCCATCCGACGGATACTGACCGTCCCGGACGACGAAGGCGTCATCGCGGCGGCGACACGGGAGTACAGCGATTCCTTCGACGGCGTCGTCGTCACCGGCGGTCTCGGCGGGACGCCAGACGACGTGACGATGGCCGGCGTCGCGGCGGCGTTCGACCTCCCGCTCGTCGAAAACGACCTGGCACGCGAGGACCTCGAACGGACGCTCGAGGCCATCGCCGGCGACTATCCGGACCTCGACGTGGACGTATCCGCGGAGGCGTCGCTGCCGGAAGGCGCCCGGCCGCTTCTCAACCGTGCCGGCCTCTCGCCGGGATGTGTTGTCGAGAACGTCTACGTTCTGCCGGGCATCCCCTCGGAGATGGAGGAGATGTTCGAGGACGTGGCCGGCGAGTTCGACGGCGACGTGGAGTCGCGGTTTCTCTACACCGAGGAACCCGAGGCGAATCTCATCGAGCGACTCGACGAGACGCGGGAGCGCTTCGGCGTGAAGGTCGGCTGTTATCCCGACCGCGAGGCGGGGCACAACCGGCTGAAACTCACCGCCGAGGACACCGCGGCGCTGGACGATGCCGAAGCGTGGCTGGCCGAGAACGTCACGCTCGCGGAGTGAGTGTCACGTGCCGAGGTTAGGCCCACGGACAGTATTTTGTCGACGCTACCGAACGGTGGACGTATGCGGATACGCGAAGCCGAAGCGAGCGAAGTGGCGATGCTCGCGGAGACGTTCTGGCATCCACTCGCCGAACGGATGGAGCGGTATTCCGAGTTGAACGCGTTGACCGACGACGCCGTAGAAATGGCTGTCGAAGAGTTCGAATCACTGCTGGAAGACGAAGAACGGACCGTCTTCCTGCTCGAAGACGAAGGCGCGGAAGTCGGCTTCGTCGCCGTCGAATTCGGAGAGCGACCCACACGCGAGAAGGGCAAATACGCCACGGTGACTGACCTCTACGTCAAAGAAGCGTTCCGGGGACGGGGCTACGGCACGAAACTGCTCGAGCGAGTCGAGACACTGGCGGCGACAGAGGATTGTGACTACCTCGACGTCTCGGCGGAGTTCGAAAACCACGACGCGAGGGCGTTCTACGAGAACGCCGGGTACGATGCGAAACAGGTCACGTACGCGAAACCGCTCGACTGACTCAAAATCGCCCGCCGAGCGACCGACGGGATATTTCCGGCCGCCGGCCCCACTGTCGGTATGGACGGCCCTGCCCTCACGCGGGAGTACTACCGAAGCATCGACGCCGCCGACTACGAGACGCTCGAGTCGCTTCTCGCCGAGGGGTTCGTCCACGAGCGCCCGGACCGGACGCTCTCCGGCAGGGACCGCTTCGTCGAGTTCATGCGCGAAGAGCGCCCCGAAACCGACACCGAACACGTACTCGATGCGGTGTACAGTACTGAAGCGGGCGGCCGCGTCGCCGCCGAGGGGCGACTGCTCCGGGCCGACGGCGAGGTGTGGTTCGGCTTCGTGGATACTTTCGACATCGACGGGGGAGCCATCGCCGACATCCGAACGTACACCGACGAACACCCGCTGTGAGGTTCGGCCGCCGTCCAGCTAACAAATAAGGCCGTACAGCAGCGGCAGGGCCGCTAACTGCATCCAGTTCCGACGGTGAACTGATGCTTCCGAGCGTGGCTGTCGCCGTCTCACTTGCGGTCGTCGTCGCCTTTCTCCTCGAACCGCTGGTTCGAGAGGCGGATGCGTTGAACCCTCTCGACAGGCGTCGCGAGTGGGGTCGACCCGACGTCGAAGCGACTATCGAATGCGAACTCGAAGGGACGGCCGTCCGGTGTTGTCGACACTGCGGACAGGACGTCCGTCAGGAGTACACGTTCTGTGGTGAGTGTGCCCGGCCGGTACCCCGGTGATCAGGCGCCGTCGCCGACCGCGGTTTCGCCGACGGCGTCGTGACCCTCGATGACCTCGCAACCCATGTACGGCTGGAGCGGTTCGGGCACGTCGACGGTGCCGTCGTCGTTCTGGTAGTACTCCAGGATGGCAACGACGACCCGCGGCACCGCCACTCCAGAGCCGTTGAGTGTGTGGATGTACTCTGCCGATTCGTGCTGTTCGGGGCGGTACTGGATTCCTGCTCGCCGGGCCTGGAAGTCCTCGAAGTTCGACACCGAGGAGACTTCCAGCCACCGACCGCCGGCCTCGGGACCGTCTTCCATGTCGTCGCCGGGCGCCCACACCTCCACGTCGTACTTCTTCGCCTGTGTGAAGCCCATGTCACCGGTACACATCTCCAGGACGCGGTAGGGGAGGCCGAGCGCTTCCAGCACGGAGGTTGCCTCATCGAGGAGTCCCTCCAGTCGGTCGTAGCTCTCCTCGGGGCGGACGAAGTTCACCATCTCGACTTTGTTGAACTGGTGGACGCGGACGATGCCACGCGTCTCGGTGCCGTGTTCGCCGGCCTCCCGCCGGAAGTTCGGCGAGTACGCCTGGTGTTTGATTGGGAGGTCGTCGTCGAGCAGAATCTCGTCGCGGTACATGTTCGTCACCGGCACCTCGGCGGTCGGCAACAGCCAGAGGTCGTCGTCGTCGTAGTCCTCGTCGTTGTCGCCGCCGATGCGGTAGGCGTCCTCGACGAACTTCGGGAACTGGCCGGTGCCGCGCATCGACGCCGAGTTGACCGGAATCGGCGGGAACACGTCGGTGTACCCCTGCTCGCGGTGGGTCTCCAGCATGAACTGCACGAGGGCGTGTTCCAGTTGGGCGCCCTCGCCTTTCGCGAAGTAGAAGCCGCCGCCGGTCACTTTCGCGCCGCGTTCGAAATCGAGGATGTCCAACGCCTCGCCGAGGTCGTAGTGAGGGACGACCTCATCGGGCAGTTCCCGTCGGTCCTCGAAGCCCCAGCGGTCGGCTTCGACGTTGTCGGATTCGTCCTCGCCGACGGGGGCGTCGGGGTGGGGGACGTTCGGTATCTCAAGCAGCGCCGCCTCCAGTTCGGCTTCGAGTTCCTCGGCGCGTTCCTCGACGGTTTCGAGTTCGGCCTTCAGTTCCTGGGACTCCTCGATTGCGGCCTGGGCTTTCTCCTCCTCGCCGGCCTGTTTCAGTTCGCCGATTTGACTGGAGACCTCGTTGCGCTGGTGACGCAGGTCGTCGCCTTTCGCCTTGAGTTGTCGCCACTCCTCGTCGACCTCGAGGATTCGGTCGAGGTCGACGTCGACGCCTTTCGTTTCCAGCGCCCGCCGGACCTCCTCGGTGTTCTCGCGGACGAACTGCCTCGATAGCATTTGTCGGCGGTTCGGCAGGCCCGGGCAAAGTCGTGTCGGTCGCGTGCGACCGGTTCCCGGCCGCTTTCGCCGAGTAAACGCGACACCGAGCGTGTCGGGTTGACGACAGACCGAAGTGTCGTGAACGTGTTGGCCCGCGTATGATAGAGCAGTATCTCCAGCGGCTCTTCACCTGGGAGAGCCTCGAGAACACCGAACGCGGCGTCGAGTTCGAGTTGAAGAACCGGCTCATCGAAGCCGAGTTCGAAGGGATTACGCTGGTCGCCCTCGACGAGGAGGAGGTCTCACAGGGGGACATTACGGTGGAGTTGTCGGAAGACGAGCAGTATCGAGCCGACGAGATAACTCCGGAGGACCCACTCGAACTCGACCTCGCCGAAACCGTCCAGATGGTGCTCGACCGCGACCGGCTCCGCCTCGGCGTCCACGAACTCAAGGTCGGCCTTCAGGTCGAGGGATACGGCGAAGTGAGTTTCACCACCGACGACGAAATCACCGAAGAAGACCTCGTCGACGTCGACCCCGCCGACTACACCGTCGCGGAGTTGACCGACCTCGCCGACGACATCGCCGAACCCGAATCCCTAGAACGACTGCTCGAACGCGAACGCGAGGGGAAGAACCGCAAGACGGCCGTCTCGGCGCTCGAAGAGCGACTGGAGGAGGCCGAGCCGCTCACCGAAGACGAGATGGTCGTCACCGAACCCTCAGCGAAATCCGCCGGCGGGAACCTCGTCAACGAACTGCTCGTGAGCGTCCTCGAATCGCCACAGCGCGTCTCGGTGTATCTCACCGTCCAGACGCTCGGCAGCGGGACCCCCGAGACCATCGCCGGCCGAATGGTGCTGTCTGAGGACACCGTCCGGTCGACGCTGGAGGACTTCGAGAGCGAGGGCATCGCCGAGCAGAACGCCGACGGCCAGTACAGCGTCGCCTCGCCGATTACGGTGTTACAGAAGCGACAGAATACGCTGTGGTCGGCGCTCCAGCGGTCGCTCTGAAACCGCAGGGGTTGGGCTTTTTGCTCCTGTGCTCCGAGATACCGGTATGGGAATCGGAGACGTGTACGAAGTGAGTGCGGTGTCGGACTGTTACTACGTCGACACCGGCATGTACGACACCCCCGAGTACGGGTCGGTGTACATCCTCGACGCCGAACGCCCGGCCATCGTCGATACGGGCATCGGGACGAACTACGAGCGAATCCTGGCCGCACTGGAGTCGGTCGGCATCGCGCCGGCCGACCTCGAAGCAATAGTGGTCACCCACGTCCACCTCGACCACGCGGGCGGAGCAGGCTTTCTCGCCGCCGAAACCGACGCCGACGTGTACGTCCACGAAAAGGGCGCGAAGTTCCTCTCGGACCCCGACGCCATCTGGGAGGGGACCAAGAGTGCCGTCGGCGAGCAAATCGAGTACTACACGGAACCGAAGCCGGTTCCGGTCGACCGTATCGAGCCGATTCACGACGGTACCGCCATCGATTTGGGCGACCGGCAACTGGAGACCCACTACGCTCCCGGCCACGCCTTCCACCAGGCCGTCTTCCATGAACCCGACGACGACGTCGTGTTCACCGCCGACGCTGCGGGCATCTACGTGCCCGAATACGAGTCCATCCGGGAGACCTCGCCGCCGCCGGGGTTCGATCTCGAGGAGGTCGTCGCCGACGCACGGATGATTGCCCGGATCGACCCCGAAACGCTGTGTTATGCCCACTTCGGCCCGGCGGCGACCGACGAGCGACTCTCGGAGTACGTCGGCGTCATCACCGAGTGGGTCGAACGCGTCGCCGAGAAACGCGATGAATTGGACGACGACGCGGCGGTCATCGAACACTTCGTCGACGAGAGCGACATCGGCGAGGTGTGGGGCCAAAAGAAAGGCGACGGCGAAGTGGCGATGAACGTCAGAGGCGTGTTCCATTACCTCGACGAACGGGCCGAGGACGGCGAGTGAACCGTCGACACCAACGGTGTCCCGGGGATTTATTCGCCGCGGCCGTGAACCGGTAAGTCGATGACGGAGGAACCGTGTCCAGTCAACTGATTCCACTCGTAGCGGCGATTATCGCGCTGGGCGTCGGCGCACAGTTGCTCGCAGATCGCTTCGAAGTGCCGAGTATCGTCTTCTTACTCGCCGCTGGTATCGGACTCGGCCCGGAGGGACTCGGCATCATAACGAGCGACTCCTTCGGGGCGCTCCCGGCCATCGTCGGACTGTCGGTCGCCATCATCGTCTTCGAGGGGGCGTTTCACCTCCGCATAGAGAAACTTCGACAGGCCACGAGCGAGAGCCTCCGTTTGGTCACTATCGGCGCGGTCATCGCGCTGTTGGGGACGGCGGTCGCGGTCCGGTTCGCTCTCGGGGCTGACTGGGGCATCGCGTTTCTCGTCGGAGCCCTCCTGATAGCGACCGGCCCGACGGTCATCACGCCCATTCTCGCTGTCGTCCCTGTCCGCGACCGGGTACAGGTCGCACTGGAAACGGAAGGCATCGTCAACGACGTGACCGCGGCCATCCTCGCCATCGTGGTGTTCAAAGTGATTCGCCTCGAAGACCCGACCCTGAGCGCCTTCTTCGGGTTGTTCATCGAGCGCCTCGGTGGCGGCATCCTCATCGGGGCCGCCGTCGCCGTCGTCGTCTGGTTCGTGCTGAGATACATCGACCTCTCGCCGGGAGACGCTCCTCGGAACGCCCGACTCGTCGTCCTCGCCGGCGCCCTCGTCGCGTTCGGCGCTGCGGAGACCCTCGCCAGCGAGGCGGGCGTCGCCGCCGTCGCGACCGCCGGCATCGTCCTCGGAAACCTCGATATACCCTACGAAGAACAGATTTCCGAGTTCAAAGGCGACATCACGCTCATCGTGCTGTCGTTCGTCTTCATCGCCTTGGCGGCGCTTTTGGAACTCGAGGACCTGCTGGCGCTCGGCATCGGCGGAATCACCGTCGTCGTCGCCGTCGCCTTCCTCATCCGACCGCTGTTGGTGTATCTCTCGACGGTGGGCGGCAACTTCACGCGCTCCGAGCGACTGTTCGTCGGCTTCGTCGGGCCGCGGGGCATCATCCCCGCGTCGGTTGCGACGCTGTTCGCCATCGAACTCCAGACTGCCGCCGAGGAGGCAGAGGCCGCCGGACAAATCGCACGGGCCGCCCAACTGGAGGCCAACGCGACGCTTCTGGTCGGGACCGTGTTCCTCGTGATTCTCGCGACGGTCGTCTTGCAGGGCGGGTTCGCCCGTCACATCGCGGAATACCTCGACGTGATACCAATGCGTGTACTCGTAATCGGAGGCGGACAGGTCGGCCGAGAGGTCGCCACCCGCCTCGAAGACAGAGGAGAGAACGTCGTCATCATCGAGAACGACGACGAAGCAGTCGAACAGGCCCGCAACGATGGGTTCACCGTCCACATCGGCGATGGGACGAAAATCGACACCCTCCGGTCGGCCGGCGTCGAGAACGCCTCGACGGTCGTTGCGGCGACCGGTAACGACGAGGTGAACCTGCTGGTCGGCCAACTCGCCGTCACGAAGTTCGACGTCGAACGCGTCATCTGCCGGGCGAACGACGCCGAGAACGTCGAGGCCTTCGAGGAGTTGGGCGTCGACACCATCTCCTCGACGCTGGCGACGGCCCAGGCCATGGACAACGCCATCGAGCGACCGGCGCTGGCCAGTTGGTCCAGTTCAATCGGTGTGGAAGGCGACGTACAGGAAGTGACTGTCGGCAACAGCGATTTCGTCGGCCAACCCATCAGCGAGGTCGGTCCGAAACTGCCGGGGCGCTGTCTCATCGTTCTCATCTCCCACCAGGACGAAACCTTCGTCCCCGAACCCGACTACGAGATTCAGGAGGGCGACCAAATCACCCTCATCGGCGAACACGACGCGGTCCGGGAAGCGATGGACCTCTGTCGTGGGGATTAACCCCCCGAGGATTCGTGGCACACCGTTTAAGGGGTCCGCTCTCGCCTAGACGATAGACTATGATTCACACCGAGGGCCCGCTTCTGTCTATCGACGTCGGACGACAGGAGACGACCGAAGAAGACATCGACGAAGAACTGGAGGCGTTCGTCGGCGGCCGCGGCGTCGGGACGAAACTCGCCCACGACCGCATCCCCTACGACGCCGACCCACTCGGCCCCGAGAACAGACTGGTGTTCGCGACGGGGCCGCTGCAAACGTCGATGATGAGCTACACCGGTCGGATGTCCTGTACCGGCCTCTCGCCGCTGACCGACGGCTTGCTGTCGTCGAATGCCGGCGGCTTCATGTCCCGGCCGTTCGTCGACACCGGTTACGCTGCGGTCGAAATCGCCGGCGCGAGCGACGAACTCGTCGGCGTCCACGTCACCGACGAGGGCGTCGAGTTCGAGGCCGTCCCCGACCTCGCGGAGGCGACCGTCGAGGAGACGACCGAGTACATCGAGGAGTCGTCCGGTCTCGACTACGAACACACCGCCGTCGTCGGCCCCGCTGGCGAAAACGAGGTGCGATTCGCCTCCATCATGACGAGCGAGTCCCGTGCCTTCGGTCGCGGTGGCCTCGGCGCCGTCCTCGGCGCGAAGAACGTGAAGTTCCTCACCTTCGACGGCGACTCCCGACCCGAAATCGAGGGTATCGACGAGGAACTCGTCATGGAGATTCACAAGGAGGCCTCCGAATCCGGCAGTCCGATGAAAGACGCCGGCACCGTCTCGGTTTCGGACTACGCCAACGCCGTCGGCGCGCTCCCGACGAAGTACTTCGAGGAGCTGCGCTACGACGGGGTCGATGACATCGGTTCGGCCGCCGTCATCGAACACAAATACAAGAAGGGGACGTGTTCGTCGTGTGCCTTCGCGTGTAAACTGCCGACCCGCGACGAGGAATCCGGACTGGAAACCGAGGGCCCCGAATACGAGACGATGATGTCGTTCGGCTCGAACGCCCTCGTCGACGACTTCGTCGCCATCATGAAGTCCAACGAGTTGTGTGACCAGTACGGACTCGACACAATCTCCTGTGGCGACTCGATTGCGGCCTACCTCGCCGCCGAAGACGAGTTCGGCAACACCAACCTCATCCACGACCTCATCGAGAAGATTGCCTTCCGGGAGGGCGTCGGCGACACCCTCGCGGAGGGAATCGACCGCTTCCACGAGGAGTTGGGCGTCGACAACTGGACGATGAAGGGCATGGAGTTCGCCGCCCACGACGGCCGGACGCTGAACGGACAGGGACTGTCCTTCGCCACCTCGAATCGCGGCGCCGACCACATGTACGCCGAGATGTACCAACTCGAATATCCGCTCGTCGCGCCGGACCAGGCGCTCGACTCCGACGGCGTCGAGGGGAAATCCGAACGGCTCATCGAGATGGAGAACAAAAACGCCGTCCACGACTCCGGTGTCCTCTGTAAGTTCGCCTTCTCGAGTATGGACCACGACCGCTATGCGCGGCTGTTCGGCACCGACTGGGAGACGCTTCAGGAGGTCGGCGGCCGCATCATCGAACTCGAACGCCACTTCAACAATCAGCGCGGCTTCGACCGCGGCGACGACGACGCCCTCCCCTACGAACTGGAGGGCCTCGACGAGGAGTTGTCGAACTACTACGACCTCCGGGGCTGGAACGACGACGGCACCGTCCACGACACGAGCGTCGAGGGTGGGAGTCCGGCTCCCGCAGACGACTAGACAGGTCGGCTATCCGTCGTCGGACTCGCCGCGCCACGCCGACGACCCGTCGCCACCACCGGTCTTGTACGTCCCGCGAGCGGTGGCGATGTCGGTCCCCCCCTCGTCGGTAACGTCGACCTCGACGGTGGCGACGTTGTTGCCGTTTCGGATGACTTCCGCGTCGGCGTACAGCGTCCCGCCGGTGGCCGGCGAGAGGTAATCGATTCGCATGTCGATAGTCGGCGTGACGGTGTAGTTCGCGGAGACCGCCGCCGCACCCGCGATGGTGTCCGCAAGCGCGTAGGTGACGCCACCGTGGGCAATCATCGTGTTCGGGTTCGAGGAGTGCTCCGCGGAGAGTTCCAGTTTTCCCTTTGCGTGACCGTCCTCGGCGTCCAGCAGTTCGATCCCGAGTCGGTCGTTGAACGGCATCTCGTCGAACAGTTCCGAGAGGACCATACCCGAACTCCACCGTCGGCGACAAAAAGTCCGTCCCCTCGGATAGGGTGGCGTAACTGACAACACCTCCGCCCCCGAGAAGCGTGTATGTTCGACGAAATCATGCGAAAGTTCGAAGACAGCCCGAGCCAACAGGCTGTCATCCGACTCCTCTTGGAGCGGGGCTTTTCGGTCAACGACGACGGCCGGGTCGTCTCCGGCGGCATCGAAATCCCGAATACGGGCATCGCCCGCGAAATCGACGTCGACCGGCGGGTCGTCGACGCAACGACCGACGCCATCCTCGCTGACGACGAACTCCGGCGTATCTTCCAGAACATCTCCGCGATTCCGTCGCTGATGGACCTCGCGCCGGTACTCGATTTGACCGTGCTCACCGTCCGCGTCGGCGACGCCGACCAATCCGGCATCGTCGCCGAGGTGACGGGCCGCATCGCCGACCACGGCATCTCGATTCGACAGACGATAAGCGAAGACCCCGAGTTCACCGACGAGCCGAAACTGTACATCGTCACCGACGGATCGCTCGACGGCGAGTTGATAAACGAGATTCGGTCGCTGCCGTTCGTTCGGAAAATCGAGTTGGAGTAACGCCGCCGATTAGTTCTTCGTCGGTTCGGACTCGCCGTGGGTCTCTTCGTCCTCCGGCGGGGCGTGGCCCTCGACGGCCTCGGCGATGTCGGTGTCCTTCGGCGTGTCGACGTGCCAGCGGTCGACCGACGTCTCGTAGTCGGCCAGTTTGTTCGAGACGCGAATCTTCAGGTCGTCGTCGTTGACGTTCACCTCGAAGACGTAGTCGTCGGTGTCGGCCCGCGAGAGGTTCGCGCTCACGAGTTCGTTGTCGAAGTAATACGGCGACACCTGCGTCATCACGTTTTTGTAGACACTACCCTCGACTTTCCGGAGGGCCTTCCGCGTCGCGGAGTCGGCGGCACGGGCGACGTAGTTGATGGACTTCCGCCACTCGTTGACCGCCTCCTCGGGCTTTTCGAGGCTGTCGTAGGACTCCGCGAGTTTCTCGCCGGCCGTCTTCAGGTCCTCGTCGGGGCCCTTGCCCGCTTTCTCTCCTTCACCCTCGGAGACGCTCGCCTTCTCGGCGGTCTTTTCGTTGACGTCCTCGCCGAGCCGTTCGTCGGCCTTCGGACGCCACTCGTCCCACTCTTCGAGGGGGGCCTCGTCAACCGCCTGTCCCTCGTCGGCGATGTCCTTCAGCGCGCGAGTGAGCCGTTCACCGTGCTCGACGATGTCTCCCCAACTCCCACGAACTTTGAAGCCGGAGACGCTCTCTTCGACCTCCATTGTCGGCGGTTACGACGCCGGGACGTTTACCTTTTGTCGCTCGTCGGTCCCAACGACTGGCTTTAAGCCGTCGGCGCCCGCCGTACCGATATGCCAATCGAGGACCGTGATGACGCCCACGTCATTACTCACGCGCTCGCGAAGCACACCCTCTCGGAGCTTCGGTCGGTCGACACCGACCAGGTGGCGTTCCGCAACGGTCTCATCGACCTCGGGCGGCTCTGTGGCTTCGAAATCATCGACGGCATGATGGACACCGAGTACGTCTCGATTACGACGCCGCTGGCCGAAACCACCGGCGAGGTCGTCAAGGGACTCGACGATGTGGTCATCGTCAACGTGCTGCGGGCGGCAACGCCGTTCGTCGAGGGGTTAGTCGAAGCGTTCCCGCACGCCCGACAGGGCGTCATCTCGGCGGGACGCGACGAGGACGCGGGCATGGACGACGACGGCGAGTTTCCCATCACCGTCGACTACGTGAAACTGCCCGACATCAACGAGGACGACACCGTCATCGTCGCCGACCCGATGTTGGCTACCGGGAGCACGATGGTCGCGGTGTTGGAGGAGGTCTTAGAGAAGGGCGACCCCGAACGGTTCGTGGTGCTCTCAGCTGTGAGCGCGCCGCCGGGACTCGTCCGCGTCGACGAGGCGTTCCCGAAGGCCGACATCCTCACCGTCAGCATCGACGAGCGCCTCGACGACGACGGCTACATCGTTCCCGGCGTCGGCGACGCGGGCGACCGAGCCTTCGGCACCTGACCGGCGTTTCCCCTCGAGATACGCGAGACGGCAGCCACGACCGATTTCCACCAGAATCCATCTTAACCCCCCTACTTCACGTGGAGATGGCCGCTTTCCTGCGGTTTCGTTCCTGTCGAAGCGTCAGACGCACGGCTGACGGAGACCTCACAGTTCGATTCGACCACTGGTAGCGCTCCGGAGGCGGTCACGAAGCGCGTCGGCCTCGGCGACCGGCACTCGGACCTCGAAGCGGACGCGTTCGCCGTAGTCGGCCTCGAACGTGACGGCTTCGCTTTCGAGGATTCCCCGGACCGTCCCCGAATCGTCGTAGTCGACGACGGCACGGAACGTCTCCTGTGGTCGCTGTTCGACGACGCCGACGGCGTCGACGGCGTCTTTCGTCGCCTGCGAGTACGCCCGGACCAAGCCACCGACACCGAGGTTCGTCCCGCCGTAGTAGCGCGTGACGACGACGACGACGTTCTCCAACTCTCGACCCGAAAGCACCGACAGCATCGGTTTTCCGGCGCTTCCAGAGGGCTCGCCGTCGTCGGAGGCGTACTCCCGAAACGGGTCCGCCCGGACCCGATAGGCCGGCACGTTGTGGGTGGCGTCGTCGTACTCGGCTTCGATTTCTTCGACGAACGCCTCCGCGGCCTCGACTGATTCGACCGGCGCGGCGTGACCGATGAATTCCGACCCCTGCACCGTGAACCGCGCCGTCCCCCGGCCGGCCAGCGTCAGATAGGCGTCGTCGGACACATCCGGACTCCGAACGCGGTCGGTAAACGCGTTTCGCGTCGCGAGCGCGTTCGGCCGGTATTTATACGGGCGGCCGACGTAGCCGCTTTCGATGGAGGCGTTGACGCTCGCGACGTTCGTGGCCGCCGGGGGAGCCAGCCTGTTCATGGCGTGGGCCATCGGCGCCGGGTCATCCGGGTCGACGCCGTTTGCACCCGCCGTCGGCGCCAACGCCATCTCGGTGATGCGCGCCGGCTTCTTCGTCGGGATTCTCGGCCTGCTCGGGGCCACGCTACAGGGTGCGAACGTCACCGAAGCGGTCGGTCGGGAACTCGTCGTCGGCACGACGCTGTCGCCCGGCGCGGCCATCGTCGCGTTGAGCATCGCCGCGGGCCTCGTCGCCGTCGGCATCTTCACCGGCTACCCCATCGCGACGGCCTTCACCGTCACCGGCGCGGTGGTCGGTGCCGGCCTGGCGATGGGGGGGTCTCCCGCATGGACGAAGTACACGGAGATACTCTCGGTGTGGACGCTGACGCCCTTCGTCGGCGGCGGCATCGCCTACGGGACGGCAAAGTTCCTCCGGCGGGAGGGGGTCCCGGAGCGGGTCGCGATTCCCGCACTCGCCGGCGTCGTCGGCGCGCTGTTGGCGAACGTCGAGTTCGTCCTTCTGGGGCCGCCCGACGGGGTCGGAAGCCTCTCGACGACGCTCGGTGGTGGCCTTCCCGGCCGGGGGGCGGTGACGCTCGTCTTCGCGGTCGCCGTCGCGGGCGCACTCGCCGCCGACATGCGCAACGACGAAGCGGCGGGCCAGCGCCACTTCCTACTCGCGTTGGGCGCACTCGTCGCCTTCTCCGCGGGCGGCAGTCAGGTCGGACTCGCGCTCGGCCCCCTGTTGCCGTTGTTCGACACCACGAGCGTCGAGATTCCGCTCATCGCGCTTCTGTTCGGTGGCGGCGTCGGCCTGCTGTTGGGTTCGTGGACCGCCGCCCCACGGATGATAAAGGCCATCGCACAGGACTACTCCTCGCTGGGCCCACGCCGCTCTATCGCCGCGCTCATTCCCTCCTTCGCCATCGCACAGACGGCCATCCTGCTCGGCGTCCCCATCTCGTTCAACGAAATCATCGTCTCGGCGGTCGTCGGCGCCGGCGCGGCCGCCGGCACCGGTGGCGTCAGTCGTGGAAAAATGGGGTACACCGTGTTGGCGTGGGTTGGGTCGCTGCTAGTGGCCAGCGTGTTGAGTTTCGGTCTCTACACCGCAGCGACCGCAGTGCTGTAATCGTCGTCGGTCACTCCTCGTCGGCAATCTGCTCTTCGGGTGCCTGCTCGTCGTAGGCCTCGGTGCGGACGAGACGGGCTTTCATGATGCGCGTGTTCTCGACGCCCTCGATGTGAATGTCGATGCCGTCGTACTCGATGGTCTCGCCCTCCTCGACGAGTCGTCCCGCGCGGTTGAAGATGAAGCCCGCGAGCGTCTCGAACTCCTCTCCCTCCGGGATATCGATTTCAAGCGCCTCGTTAACCTCGTCGATGTTCACCTCGCCTTTGATAACCGCGGTGCGGTCGTCGATGAACTCGATTGGCTCCTCTTCGCCGGCTTCGAGCAGTTCGCCGACGATTTCCTCGGTGATGTCCTCCATCGTCACCAACCCCTCGGTGGTGCCGAACTCGTCGATGACGATAACCATGTGCATCCGGCTTTCGCGCATCTCCGCGAGCAGTTCGTCGACGTTCTTCGATTCGGGGACGTGGAGCGTCTCCTGTATGAGGTCCTCGAGTTCGATGTCCTCGCGTTCCCCGTAGGAGTAATCGCGGACGAGGTCGCTGACGTGGACGATGCCGAGGACGTTGTCGAGACTCCCTTCGTACACCGGAAGCCGCGTGTGGTTGGCGTGGACGCACTTCTCGAGGGCCTCCTCGATACTGGCGTCCTTCGAGACGGCGTCCATGTCCAGCCGTGGCGTCATGATTTCCTTGGCGATGGTGTTGGTAAAGCGGAAGATGCGCTGGAGCATCTCGCGTTCGTCCTCCTCGAGGACACCGGCGCGTTCGCCCGTCTCGATGATGTCGCGAATCTCCTCGCGAGTGACGTACGTCGACTCGATCGAGGACTGGCCGCCGGTGAGTCGGTTGACCTGCCGGGTGAGGTAATCGAAGGTAATCACCAGCGGCATGAGGACGTACTCCGCGTACTGCAGCGGCCGAGCGATGCGGAGCGCCCACGATTCGGTGTGTTCGACGGCGTAGGACTTCGGCGCGCTTTCGCCGAACAGCAACACGAGGGCGGTGATGCCGAACGTCGACGCGAGGACGGCCTGTCCCTGTGAGAGGAAATACGTCGCCAGCAACCCCGTCGCGATAGACGACATCGCGATGTTGACGATGTTGTTGCCGACGAGGATGGTGACGAGCAACCGGTGGGGGTCGTCCTTGAGGTGTTTCAGCGTCTCGGCCCCCGGGATTTCGTCGGAGACGAGGGCATCCACCCGGTGGGGTGGCAGCGAGAACATCGCTATCTCCGACGACGAGAAGAATCCCGAGAGTGCGACCAATCCGAGGATTACCACGCCGCCGAGTACGATGACGGTCGTGTCACTGAACGGAAGTTCGCCGGCGTCGGGAGCAGCCTGTAACCAGACCGTGACGGCCGACAGCGCGAGAGAGCCCATTTAGACGTGCGTTGTTCTCCGGCCGCGGGATTAAGAGTTGTCATGGACGCGAACACCGAGGTCGTGTGTCGGGTGGGTCCGCGGGCGACACCCTTAGGCGATGACCACCCCAACGAGAGGGTATGTCCGAACCAGCGATTACGTTGTACCGGTTGCAGGCGTGTCCGTTCTGTGAGCGCGTCGTGCGCGTGTTGAACGACCTCGGTCTGGAGTACCGTTCGCGGTTCGTCGAGGCGCGACACTCCCGCCGGGACGTCGTCAAGCGCATCAGCGGCGCACGAACCGTCCCCGCAATCGTCGACGAGACAACCGGCGTCACGATGAGCGAGAGCGCGAACATCGTCGAGTATCTCGAAACGACGTACGGCGACGGTGGTGTCGACCCGGCGCACGTCACCGCCAGCGCGGCGGGTGATGCCGAATGAACCTCGGCTTCGACATCGTCGAATTGGGCGACGCCGGCCACCCCGAGGCCGGCGAGACCGCACCCGACTTCACCCGTCCGCTCGTCAACGACGAGTACTGGGAGGACGCCTCCCTTTCGGAACTGACCGACGACGGGCCGGTCGTTCTCGTGTTCTATCCGATGGACGGCGACTTCCCGGCGACGTACATCTGGCAGGAAATCGACGACCGCGAGTGGCTCGACTACGACGCACGCGTCGTCGGCCTGTCGATTTCGACGCCGTACGAACACTCCCGGTTTCTCGAGGAGTGGGGGGTCGAGGACTACGAACTGTTCTCGGACCCACAGAACGGCGTCGCCGAGTCCTACGGCATCAGTCACGACCTCGACGGCATGAACGGCATCGCCGAACCGCGGCCGGCGGTGTTCGTCATCGACGAGGAGCGAACCGTTCGGGAGGCCTGGGTCGCCACGACGTGGCCGGAGTTCCCGCCGTACAGCGACATCGAGGCCGCAATCGAGCAACTGTGACCGATACGGATCTGACAGCGGCCGTCGCGGCGATTCGCCGCGGCGACCTCGTGGTGTACCCCACTGAGACGGTGTACGGCCTCGGCGCCGACGCTCTCGACGCCGACGCCATCGGGCGGGTCTTCGAGGCGAAAGACCGGCCGCGGGACAAACCGCTCTCGATGGCGCTGCCCGACGCCGATGTCGCCGCCGACTACACCGACCCCTCCGAGCGCGAACGGGCGTTCTGCGAGCGATTCCTCCCCGGCCCCGTGACGGTGCTGTTGGAGCGGAACGACCGCGTCCCCGACGCCCTCGTCGCCGGCAAAGAGCGCGTTGGAATCCGAGTCCCGGACCACGACATCGCCCGCGACCTCGCGCGACGGACCGGCCCGATAACCGCGACGAGCGCCAACCGGAGCGGCGAACCGAGCGCCCGCCGAGTCGACGAAATCGACGCCGGCATCCGCGAACGGACGGTCGTCATCGACGGCGGCGAAACCCCGGGCACCGAGAGCACGGTCGTCGACGTTTCGGCCGGCGAAATCGTCCGTCGGGGGGCGCGCGCAAACGACATCGAGGCGTGGCTGAACGAACGCCTATAGGGGAAGCCGCGACCGCAGCGACCGCGTTTTCACTCCGCATTGCTCGCGGTACTCACAGGGCCCACATCGGGAGTCGTCGTGCAGCCGCGGCGGCGGCCCGTCGATCGATTGGGCGGTTCGAAGCGCACGCCGGTAGGCGGCCTTGCGGCGCGTCGTGAGCCGGATTTCGCGGATTCGGCCGTAGGCGGGGTATTCGACGAACGCGCGCTCGATTGGCTCCGCCCGCTCCCACGCCAGCGCCTTCGCCGCCGCGGTCGCCCGAACCGACTGCGGTTCCCAGACGCCACGCTCCGGCGGTTCTCCCGCCGAGACGACGACCGGAACGGCCGGGTCCTCGAGCAGTTTGTGAGCGATTCCGCGACAGTCCTTGCCCTCCAACAGTACGTCCGTCTTCGGGGGGTCGGCGAGCGTCCCCCAGCAGTCGAGGCGGGCCTTCGCGCTACCGAGATTCGAGCGATACTGCGTCGGTGTGGTCGCTATCGGTTCCGCCGAGAGGTCGGTCGCCGAATCCAGGAGTTCCTCGTAGCGCGTCGCGAGCGCTCGGATTCGCTCGATTTTCTCGGGCGGGCCGCGGTCATCGTCCCGCCGACGGTAGTACAGTTTTCGCGGACAGTACGCCGCCGTCGCGAGGTCGCTGAACGTCTCCACGGGACGTCTGGTCGCCTCCCAGTATTTGAATCCTCGCTCGTCGGGTTACCGGCCGCGTCGATGTTTCGCCAGTCGGGCGAGCAGCGGCACGTCACCGGCGTGGAGCAGTTTGAGGATGGCCCGTTTTTCGCCGGCGTTGGCTCGCTGGAGCGTCTCGTCGTCGAGGCGGTTGAGGTCACCCAGCAGAGTGTCGTAGCGGTCGTTCGGGGCGAGATACAGCATCTCCGTCATCAACAGTCGCGAGTCCATGTCGGGTGCCACCTCGTCGTGCCATAACTCGTCGTACAGCGAGATGGCGTCGGCAGAGGTGTCGGGGTTCGAGGGCGTCAGACAGCTGTCGACGGTCTTTGCGGCGGCCCGGCCGGACTGCATACACTTGTTGATTCCTTCACCCCACAGCGGGTCGATTGTCGGGACGGTGTCGCCGATGGCCATGAAGCTGTCCGTGCTGAGGTTCGTCGGCGGCTGGATGTGTGCCGACCCGCGGTGTTGCCGGCCCTCGATGCGTTCGGCGCTCTCGAAGCGTGGGTCGGTGTCGAGCCAGTGGTCGAGATAGCCGTCGATGGTGCGGTCGACCTCGGCGTAGCGCTGGTAGCTGTCGTTGCGGATGTAACAGAGTCCGACCTTTGCAGTGTCACCGCCGGTGTGGAAAATCCACGAGTAGCCGCCGGGGGCGTACTCGTGGTCGAGACGCAACATCATGGACCGATGCAGGTCGGCGTACCCCTCGTGGTCGAGGTCGACGCCCTCGAACTCGTATTCGATGCCGATGGCGTGGTTCTTCCGACTGAGGTCGGTGACGCCGAGGTCCTTCGCCAACGGCGCGGAGGGACCAGTCGCGTCGATTATCACGTCGCCGTACACCTCCTCGGAGCCGTTGTACTTCACGCCGACCGGTTCGCCGTCCTCGACGATGGGTTTCGAGACCCGGGCGTCGAAGTAGTACTCCGCACCGAGCCGTTGGCCGTCCTCGACGAGGAACTCCTTGAACGCACCGAAATCGAGGACTGCGCCCGACCGTTCGCGGGCGAAATGGTCGTTCGGCGATTCGATGACCACGTCGTCGGTGAACTGCATCACCACGTCGTCGGGAATCCCGAACGACGCCATCATCGACGGGAACGTCCCGCCGGTGGATTTGTTGCTCTGACGTGGGAACTCGTCTTCGGGTTCCGTCTCCAACACGACGACATCGTACCCTCTCGCGGCGAGGTCGCGTGCACACTGCCCGCCGGCCGGACCCGCCCCGGCGATGACCACGTCAAAGCGCTCGCGCATACGGGTTCCTCACGCGTTTCCGTAATGAGTTTTCCTGAATGGAGAGGACTCGGCGGGCGTTTTCCGAACTGGCGGTCGCTGTCACGCACCACGTTGGGTCAAAAATAAGTGGGGAGGAAACCGAACACTCGACAATGGCTTCGGTGGGGACGAAGTGACACGGCGACTAACGGTTTCGGTCGGCGAAATCGAGGACTTCGAACAGTCCGATTTCCATCGGTATCAAGACCAGTTCCAGCACGCGCTCATCCTCCCTTCGGAACTGATACGCGAGGAGTTGGGAATCACACCGTACAGCTACGTCGATGTCACGCCGAACGGCCGGGCGTGGGACGAAGGGGAGACGGTGTACCTGCTCCCGTTCGCCGACGGGTTCGAGCCGACCCCCGACAAGCCGGAGGGACTGCTGAAGGGGTCGTATCAAGAGCGAATCTTCGAACAGCGAACGTCGGGAACGAGGAAAGTCGACGTTCGGCCGCACTCGACCGCCAGGTCCCCCGACGACGAGACGAGACTGTTCGTTCCCGTCCGCCTCCCCGTCGAGAAGGATACGGGACTGTCGACGTGCTACATAAACAAGGGGGAACTCGAGGAACTGGCGTTCACCGACGGTGACACCGTGGAGGTGTACAATCCGATGAACGGAAATCGGGCGAGCCTTCGCGTGGAAGGGATGGGACGACTCGAAAGGGGGACGATAGCCGTCGGGAATGTGAACCGCGACTCGCTCGGCGTCATTTCGGTCGACGAGCGGAGCAAAGAGGGATGGGGCGAGAAACTCGGAATCCGGGAACCGATCGAGGCGAGTTTGCCCGACAGAACGCTGACCGACCAGTTGTGGCACTCGATTGGGGCACTGTTCGTCGGCTACAACCGAATCAATCTCGAAGTTCGTCCGGGGTTGGATATCGACGAAGAGCGACGCATCGTCCGGGTCGAACCGGACACCCGAAACCTGCTCGGAATCGACAGCGGCGACCGCGTCGTCATCGAGTGGGGTGGAACGGAACACAACGTCAAGTGTCTCGACCTCCCGGACAGCGTCGATGTCGAAGCCGAAAGCGCAACGAGTGACGAGATGTCGAAAGCCGCCGACAATGAATCCGATGGCGGCATCCTGACCGGCAACCACTCCTCGAACCACATCTACATGCCCTCGACGGAACGGAAGGCGGTGAACGCGTGTATCGAGGACCTAGTGAAAGTCAGGCGAAATATGAAGTACACGATGGGCAAGCAGGTGTCGCTATCCATTTTGGGCATCTTGGCCGCACTCGTCGCTGGCGAACAGTTCTTCAGTACGATATCCGGATACGTCTCCACGGTGAGTGCTCCCCACCTCACCGCACCAGCAATCGCGGTGGTTCAGCATCTGGTCGTTGCAGGTGTGTTTCTCGCGATTTCGATACTCCTGATATGGGTGCTTCTGTATCAAAAGCGACAGGAGTGCGAAATATAGGACCGCTGTCGGCTATTATCTCGGGTCGATGTCGAGATACGACCGAAGGGATTCCCCGGAGGCAACGGCGGTCGTCTCGAGGAACTCGTCGTAGAACGTCTCGCCCCACTGGCGAGCACCCGAAAGGCAGGTTTTGACGTACGATGGGATGGGCTTTACGTCGGCGTGAGAGGGTGCATCGCTGGCGACGATGATTTCGTCGGGGAGGTCAACCGACTCGTGTTCGTAGTACGTGACCGCCTCGGAATCGACGATTTCGAACCGGTAGGTGGTTTCCCGTCGGGCATAGATGCCGAACTCGCGCGGAGAGAGGTCGGTCACCAAGACGCCGTTGCACCACGCGTCGGCGGAATGTAGATTGAGTACGGCACGGCGGTCCCCGACCGTCTCTCGACGGTCGGCAACCGCATCGAACACCCGCCGATAGCCATCGAGTCGCACCCGTGCCGTCCGGTCCGGGAGCCCATCGAACAGGTAGGCGAGTTCGTCCCTGTGAAGCAGGCTGCCGATGACGATAATGCCCAACTCACCCTCGGGGAACCCGGTGTCAGTCATCTAGAGACGTGTTCCCTCCACAGTATCAAACATCTGTTGGAACGGTTGCCGTCCAGACACCACCGGCAGCAACGAGTCGTAAACCGGGATACAGTCAGTCGTCGGCGGGCGCGGCGTCGGTTGGCGTCTCGGCCGACGCCGAAATCGTCGCGCCGCTCGATTCGAGGGCCTCGACGATGAGTTCCGCCACGTCGACGATTTCGATGTCGTCCTCGAAGCCGCCGGTCTTGCGGCCGTCCTCGTACATCGTCATACACATCGGACAGGCGACGACGAACTTCTCGATGGCGTCGCCGGCCTCGGTGTCGTTCAGCGCCTCCCGGAGCCGTTCCTCGCTGGGTTTGGTCTCCTCTTCGAGGTCCATCCAGAGGCCGCCGCCGCCGCCACCGCAGCAGAAGGAGTTCTCGCGGTTGCGCGGCATCTCGTGGAGGTCACACCCGGTCGCACGGACGAGTTCCCGCGGCGCCTCGTACTCGTCGTTGAACCGTCCGAGGTGACAGGGGTCGTGGTAGGTGACCGTGTAGTCGAGTTCGGTGCCGGAGAGGCCGAGAACGTTCGAATCGACCAACTCCTCGACGGCCTGAGTCCAGTGATACACGTCGATGTCGCCGTCGGCGTTCCAGTAGCCCTCGATGGCGAACTCCATCATCGGGTCGTCGGCGAACTCCTCGAAGTCGACCTCGGGGTACTCGTTTTTGAACGTGTTGTAGGAGTGGGGGTCCGTACAGACGATGGTGTCGTAATCGCACTCCTGGAAGGTGTCGACGAGCGTACCGGCCTGCTCGACGAAGAGGAACTCCTCGCCAATGCGGCGGATGTCGTTGCCGTCGTACACCTCGTCCTCGTAGAGGATGCCCACGTCGACGTCGGCGTGTTCGAAGATTTTCGCCAGCGAGCGGGCGACCTTCTTGTTGCGCTCGTCGTAGGAGGGGTAGTCACCGACATACCAGAGGTAGTCGACGGACTCCTCGCGGGCGTCCGTGACCTCGAAGTCGAGTTCGTCGGCCCAGTCGCCGCGGTCGCCCGGTGAGTCCCCGAAGGTGTTGCCCTTCGTCATCACGTTCTGGAAGACGTCCTGAATCTGGGGGCGAACGTCGCCCTGGTCGACGAGTTGGCGGTTCAGCCGGGTGAAGGACTTGAGGTGCTCGATTTCGACCGGACAGGCGTCCATGCAGGCCATACAGGCCATACAGGACTCCATCGTCTCGGTGTCGATGACGCCGCCGTCGGCGATGATTTCCTCGGTGTCGCCGCCGGCGTCCAGCGACTCCCGATACTCCTTGAGGTCGAGAATCACGTCACGGGGGTCCAGCGGCCGGCCGGAGGCGTTAGCCGGACAGACGGACGAACAGCGACCGCACTTCGTACAGGCGTCCTGGTCGAGCATCTCCTTCCACGTAAAGTCCTCCATGGACTCAGCATTGGTCGCATCGAGGTCCGAGGGCACGCCCGGCAGTCGCGCGCCGGCCTTCTCGTCGCGGGCGACGATGTTGGCGAACGACGAAATCATGTGGAACGGTTTGGCGTACGGAATCGCCGCGAGGAAGACGAACGCGAGGAGGGTGTGAGACCACCACGCGATGGGGTAGACGGTCCGGACCATCGCCGCGTCCATCCCGATGCCCTGCAGGCCCAGCGCCGTCGCCCAGCCGACGAAACTCACCGTCTCGTGGGCGGGGAAGTCGGCACCGAGGATGCGGAGTCCCTCGAGCAGGAACCCGCCGAGACCGATGAGGAACAGCGACCACACGAGGAAGGCGTCCTCCCAGTTGGTGTGTTTGCCCCACAGGCGGTCGTTGCGGGTGACGTAGCGTCGCCACAGTGCGATGCCCAAGCCGATGACGAACAACAGGCCGAGCGCGTCGGTGACCAGCGAGTAGGAGAGATAGAAGTCACCGACGAAGAAGGAATCACCGACGACGATGCGGTAGAAGTCGATGTCGATAAAGAGGATGGTCGTCGCGATGAGCAGGGTCAGAAAGCCCCAGAGGATGAAGGCGTGCATGAGGCCGCCGACCAAATCGCGGTTGAACTGTTTCTCGTTCGATGCGACGATTTTCGCCGCGCTGACGACCCGTCCGGGCAGGTCGTCGAGCCGGTCGAACCAGTCCTCGGTGCCTTCGGCGTATCGCGCGAAGCGCTGATACACGCCGATGGCGAGGATGAGTACCGTCAACGTGGCGAGGAAGTAGAAGACCGCCTTCTGGACCGGACCGATGAGCCAGTAGGTCTCCCGTGTGACCTCACTTCCCGCCTGAAGCGCCATGGACATACGGCAATAGGCAGGGGCGTATCCGCTTAAGTTTTGTTACACGGAACCGCCGTAGGGCGCTGTTGTGGCAAAATTTGGCTTTCGATTGGCCACTCAGACGACTGTCACGATGGCGGCGAGAAGGAAGCCACCGGCGACGACGAGCGCCGGCCCGTCGAGCCACGTGAACCGAAGCGCGGGCAGCGTCGGGTTCCACGCGAAACAGCGGGCCTGCAGGGCGTCGGCGAACTGCTCGGAGCGGTCGAAGGCGCCGTCGAGCGCCGACAGCAACACCGACGCGATACGTTCGTGAACGGGCCGTTCGGTTCCGAGTCGCGCGCGCTGGGCGTCGCGAATCCGGGCGAGGTCGGCCTGCAGGACGGGCAAGAACCGGAAGACGAAGGCGACGCTCATCCCGAGGAACTGTCCGGTTCGGCCGGGAACGTGTCGCTGAACGACCGCACGAGACTCCCGAACGGGCGTCGTCCGGACGTAGGCGGCGCTGACGGCCAACACCAACAGGATTCGATAGGCCGCAAGCGCCGGCGCGACGGCGTCGGCGACGACGACCCACGGCGACCCGAGCGTCAGCGCCTCGACGGCCGGCGCGGCCGCCAACAGCGGGAGGACGTACTTCAACTCCGAGAGGGCCGTCCACGGCGGGGTCGCGGCGACGGCGAGCATGCCGACCGTCACGGCAGTCAGCACGGCCAGACCGCGAGGCGTCGTGTAGGCGAAGGCGACAGTGACGAAGCCGACCTGTACGGCGAGTTTCGAGCGCGGGTCGAGACGGTGGGCCAGCGAGTCGCCGGGTTCGTAACTCAGCACGGTCGCACGTCGAGTTGGGCGAGTCGGTCACGGGCCATCTCCGGGTCGGCATCCAAGGCGACGGTCCCCGACGAGAGCGCGACGACGCGGTCGGCCCGCTCGAGTACGTCCCGAAGGTCGTGGGTGACGACGACGATGCTCGTCCCGGATTCCGAAAGTCCATCGAGGTGTTCGAGGACGGCCCGTCGTGCCGGCCAGTCCAGTCCCGCAAACGGTTCGTCCAACACGAGGTGGTCGGGGTCCATCGCCAGCGCTCCAGCGATGGCGACGCGGGCCTGCTCACCGCCGGAGAGGCGGTCGAGGCGCTCGTCGGCCCGGTCGGCCATGTCGACGGCGTCCAGCGCCGACTCCACCCGGTCGTCGATTTCCTCCCGCGAGAGACCGAGGTTCTCGGGGCCGAAGGCCACGTCCGCGCCGACGGTGGCGGCGACGAAACAGTCCCGGGGATTCTGAAACACCATCCCGACGGCCGTCCGGGCGGCGACGAGGTCCTCGTCGACCGGTCGACCGTTGACGGATACCTCGCCGTCGTCCGGTTCCAACAGGCCGTTGAAGTGTCTGACCAGCGTGGTCTTTCCGGACCCGTTTGCACCCGCGAGAACGACGAATTCGCCGTCCTCGATGGTCAGCGAGACGCCGTCGAGAGCCGTCGTCTCACCGTATCGGTGGACGAGACCCTCGGTTCGAATCATGCGGTTTTGAGGCGGTCGCTGTGGACGATGCCGACGGCGGCGGCGATTTTTACGGCCTCGGCCGGGAGGAACAGCAGGCCGGCGTTGACGATAGCCGTCGTCCACGTCACGTCGAGATAGTACCAGTAGACGGGAATGCCGAAGGCGTAAACGACAGGCACGGCGAGTCCCATCCCCACGAGGAGACGACCGACCGAGACGGATTTCGGAGGCGTCGGTTCGAGACCGCCGTGGACAACGGCACCGACGAGGAAGGCGGCGAAGGGGTACGACACCAGGTAGCCGCCGGTCGCACCGAAGAACGAACCCAACCCGGCGGACCCACTGGAGAACACCGGCACGCCCAGCGCGCCCGCGAGCAGGTACACCACCATCGCCGCGGCCCCCCAGACCGGTCCGAGGAAGATAGCCGCGAGGAACACGCCCAGCACCTGTAGGGTGACCGGAACGCTCGGGACCAAGGGGTTCGGGAACGAGACGTAGGCGAAGGCACCCATCAGCGCCGCAAGCAGGGCGACGCGGGCGATGTTCAGCGTTATCTCCGACCCGACGAGGTCAACGTCGGTTGTCGATGTGTTAGTCATACTCCCCCCGACCACGTCAACCACCTTTTGTGTATCGGTCGACGGCGCGTTCGGGAACAGGCTTATGTACACAGAACCGGTTAATACGTAGTCGAGATGGATGAAAAAACCGAGGAGCTACGGGATATTTTCGTCGACATCACCGACGAGGACACCGTCACCGAACGGCAGTCCGAGTCCCGTGGCTCGCTCACCGGCGAGACATCGACCGAGGGACTCGCCGCAATCGTCGCCGAGATGCGGGAAGTCTGTGGGTTCGATACGTCTCTGGACGACGAGGCGCTGGTGGCGGTCGTCGAGCGGTTCTACGCCGGGGACTCCGATGGGGACATTGCCGAGGCGCTCGACGTGGACCAGCGGACGGTGTTTCGGGCCCGCCTCGATTTGCACCTCCTCCGGGAACGGGACACCGACGCCCCCTTCGAGTTGGAGACACTCCGTGAGTTCCTCGCCGAGGACCGTCCGACGAGCGACATCGCCGAGGCACTCGGCGTCTCCGAGTCGACCGTCCGCCGGTATCGCCGGGTCGTCGATGCCCGAGACGAGAGTCGACGCGTCAGCGGCCGGTTCCGCAGCGAGTTCGAGGACCTCATCACCACTGCCGACCTGAGCCAACAGCTCACGACCGACGTACAAGACGACGGGTTAGAGGAGGCAACCGAGGGCATGGAGACCAACGTACAGTTCTGAGGCCAGCCTCCACCCGACACGATGCCCTCGACGGATTCGGTCCGTCGGCTTTCCGTGAGACGAAGATAGAGACGCCACCGTGGCGAGGCCCATCCAACGCGCGAGCGGTTCGTCGCCAGAAGCCTTCACTGGAGCGGGTGGGACAAACGGGCGGCGTCGGTCTTGAGGCCCCGCGGGAGCGTCGGATAGTCGCCTCGACGGCGTCACCAGGTCGAAGCGCTGAATACGCGGCAGGGAAATGTTGAGACGAATGCTGCCGCCCTCGTGGAAGCGCGACATCGCGAGCGGGCTCATCGTGCTGGTGCCGTTGCTCGTGACGGCGTACGTCGTCGCCTTCATCTACCAGTCGATAGCCAACCTGCCGCTGTTGGAACAAGCGCTGGCGAATCAGCCAGTCGTCGTCCGCGTTGTTGTCACGCTAGTGTTGTTCGCGCTGTTGGTCCTCTCGGTCGGCTACCTGATGCGAACGACCGTCGGCGACCTCCTCGAACAGTCACTCGACAACGTGATGAACCGCCTGCCGGGGCTGCGGGTCGTGTACAACGCCTCGAAGATGGCCGTCGAAACCGCTGTCTCCGGCCCCGAGGACCTCCAGACGCCGGTGAAACTCGAAACGTGGAACGGGATGCGGATGACCGCGTTCAAGACGGGCAAGACGACCGACGACGGCAAGGACGTGCTGTTTCTGCCGACCGCACCGAACATCACGACGGGGTTCGTCGTCGAGGTCGAACCCGACCGCTACGAAGAGGTCGACGAGAAGGTCGAAGACGCCCTGACGCGCATCCTCAGCGCCGGCTTCGGCGAGAACCGAGAGCAGAGTATCCAAATCGACGTGACCGAAGAGACGCCGGCCCCTCGGGCCGACGACGAGGCCGTCGACGACTGATTAGCCGGTGAGAATCGCCCGCAGCGCGAACACCGCGTTCTCCTTGCGCTCCATCAGCCGCCGATAGAAGTACGACAGCCAGCGGTCGCCGTAGGGGGCGTACTGGTAGACGGTGACGCCGTCGTCGGCCAACTCCCGTTGGGCGTCCTCACGAACCCCCATCAACATCTGGACCTCGTAGGGCGTGCCGTACTCCTCGTGGAGGTCGGCGGCGTGAGCTATCATCTCGGGGTCGTGACTCCCGACGGCGACGCCGCGATCGAACTCCTGAAACGCCAACTCGAGGTACTCTCGGTAGGCCTCGTTCACCCGCGGTTTGTCGGTGTAAGCGACTTCGGGGGGTTCCTCATAGGCGCCTTTCACCAGCCGTATCTTTCCCGGGACATCGGCGAGTCGCTCGATGTCGGCGGCCGTCCGCTTGAGGTTCGCCTGCAGACATAGCCCCATGCCGGGATACGTTTCGGCCTGTGCGACGAACGCCGAAAGCGTCGCGTCGGTGGTCGTGTGGTCCTCCATGTCCATCCAGACGAAAGCACCGCTTTCGGCGGCGGCCTCGACGATTTGTTCGAGGTTCTCACGGAAGACGCCCACATCGACGTCAAGGCCGAGTTGGGAGGGTTTCACCGAGATACAGGCATCGAGGTCGCTGTCGCCGAGTTCCCCGAGCAGTCGACAGTAGGCGTCGGTGTCGGCGTCGGCGGGTGGGCGCGTGTCGTAGTGTTCCCCGAGGAGATTGAGTATCGCGCCGATTCCGTCGTCGTTGAGTCGGCGCGCGTGGTCCATCGCGGTCGCGGGCGACTCGCCGGCGACGAACCGCCGGGCGATTGGCGGTAGCATACCGTCGAGTACTCCCGCCCGCCCCAAGAGCGTACCCCCGCAAGCGGAATCCCCCGGTCTTATACTCGTGCCGAGTGGAGGCCGGATATGGTAGTCGAGACCCTCGTCGTCGCCGTGTGGGCGATGCTGCCCGCCTACATCCCGAACAACGTCGCCGTGTTGGCTGGCGGCGGCCGACCAATCGACGGCGGCCGCCGACTCGACGACGGCAAACGGATTCTCGGCGACGGGAAGACGTGGCGCGGGACCGCCTTCGGCACCGCCGCGGGGGTCGTCGTCGCGCTCCTGCTCAACGCACTGAACGGATTGCTCGGCCTCGGCCTCCCCGAGTTCCCCATCACGGCCGCCGTCGGCCTCGCCTTCGGCGCGATGCTCGGCGACATCCTCGCGTCGTTCGCCAAGCGCCGGACCGGCCGAAAGCGCGGCGCCGTCTTCCCCGTCGTCGACCAACTCGACTTCGTCGTGGTCGCACTGCTATTGACCGCCATCCTCTCGTTTGGCTGGTTCCGCGAGACGTTCACGCTGGCCGTCATCGTCGCGGTCATCGTTCTGACACCGATTCTCCACGTCGGGACGAACGCCATCGCCTACGCGTTCGGCCTGAAAGACGAACCGTGGTAGCCTGCCGGTAGTAATCGGCCGCGAACGTATCAGAATACGATACTCTCGATGATGAGAAGCGAGAACAGCAGGAAGGCAATGCCAACGCCAATATAGATGAGCAACAGGATGACGTGGGTGTTTTCTTCGGAATCCATCTCGTCTTTCCTCTGGAGAGTCATCCGTCAGTTATCAAGGAGGCGATTTGGATGGTTCCCCACGCAAATCGTATCTGCTCACGTTTTGGCCCCGGATTTATCACAATCGGTCGTGTGAACTCGCGACATGGACCCTGACGCCCTCCAAGAGGAAGTCGATGAGTGGGTCCGCGAGGGAATCATCAGCGAGTCTCAGGCCGAGGCGATACTGGCACGCTACGAGGACGAATCGTCCGGGCGTTCGCGGGTCGTCGTCGCGCTGTCGCTCGTCGGCGCCGCCCTCGTGTTCGCCGGTGTCGTCCTGTTTCTCGCGACGAACTGGGCGGACCTGCCGCGCGCGGCGCGGATGGCGGTTCTCATCGCGGGACCGACGCTTGCGTACGTCGCGGGCATCGTCGCCTACGACCGGTCAGTCCCCCGAATCGGCCACGCGCTCTGTGTCCTCGGGGCCGTGTTGGTCGGGCCGTCGCTGTTCCTCTTCGAGGACCTGCTAACGCTCGGTGTCGACCCGGAGTGGCTGCTGTTGGCGTGGACCGTCGCCATCCTGCCGACAGCCCACGCACTGGGGTCGCGGGTCGCCGCAGGCTTCGGCCTCGCGGTCGTCGTCGCGTTGGTCCTCTTGCTGTCCTCGCCGGACGACCCCGTTCCCGCAGTCGGCCTCCTCGGCGTCGCGCTGTTCGCACTCGGCCACACCCGCGAGGGTGCAGTCCAGTGGACCTACCGCGTCGGCGGCGTCGCACTCGCCATCGGGACGCTTGTGATGATGACCGTCCTCGAAGGACAGTTCGAACTGTACACCTTCGGACCGTCGGCCGTCGTGGGTGCAACAGCAGTCGGTGCACTCCTCGGCATCGGGTGGCTCTTCGCCGACGGCGACCGGGAATCCGGCGTCTGGGCCGCACTCACCGTCGTCGCCCTCGCTCTCGCGACTGGCCTCGCGGTGACGGCGCCGGACACCGTTCCCGAACTGGCCGCCTTCGTCGGGTTACACACCGTCGCCTTGGCCGGGGTCGCCTCGACTGGCTACCTCGGATACCTGCGTCGCTCGCGGGCGTACATCGACCTCGCCGTCGTCGGCGCACTGTTGCAGTCGCTGTCGTTCGTCGAGGCGACGGTCGTCGATGCGCTGTCGGGGTCGGTCGCGCTCGTCGTCGCCGGCCTGCTGCTTTTGGCCGCCGGCGTCGCCTTAGAGCGGGGTCGGCGGTCGCTGTTGTCAAGAATCTAAGGCGGCGGCGGGGTTATGTGGACGGACACGCACCGTGAGGTATGTTCCTGACTGCGGGACTCCTCGCAATCGTCGGCCTCGTCGCAGTGAGTGCCTTCTTCTCCTCCAGCGAAATCGCGCTGTTCTCGCTGGAGGAACACCGACTCGGAACGCTCGCGACGGAACCGGGCGGCGACGTGCTGGTCGCGCTCCGGGAGGACCCCCACAGACTTCTGGTCACGATTCTCGTCGGCAACAACGTCGTCAACGTCGCCATCGCCTCGCTGGCGACGGCGCTTCTCGTCGACCGCTTCCCCGGCGGTCTCGGCGTCCTGCTCGCGACGCTTTTCGCCAGTACGGTCGTCCTCGTCTTCGGCGAAATCGTCCCGAAATCCTACGGCGTCGGCAACCCCGAATCCGTGGCGCTCCGCGTCGCCCGACCGGTCAAGGTGGTCCAGACGGCGCTGTACCCCGTCGTGGTCGTCTTCGAGACGGTTACCGACGGCATCAACCGCCTCACGGGCGGCGGCCGCGACATCGAACGCCCCTACATAACCCGGGAGGAAATCGTCGCGTTGGTCGAGACCGCCGAGGAACTCGGCATCGTCGAGGGCGACGAGCAGGCGATGATAGAGCAGGTCTTTCGGTTCAACACGACGACCGTCGGGAGCGTGATGGTGCCACGGGCCGACGTGGTCGCCGTCGACGCCGCCGCGAGCGTCGAAGACGCCATCGACGCGTGTCGCTCGGGCCGGGTCACTCGCCTCCCGGTGTACGAGGGCGATATGGACCGCGTCCTCGGCTACGTCGACATCCGCGACCTCGTCGACGCGCCGGCAGACGCCTCGCTTCAGTCGTTGACCAACCCCGCACTCCACGTCTTCGAGGGCCAAGAGATAGACGAGGTGTTGGCCGAACTGCAAGCGAGCCGAACCGAGGTGGCCATCGTCTACGACGAGTTCGGTGCCGTCGAGGGACTGGTGACCACCGAAGACATCGTCGAGGAGATCGTCGGCGAGATATTCGATATCGGTGAGGAGGCGGCGGTCGTCGCCCTCTCGCCGACAACCGCGACCGCCCGCGGGACGTCCTCGACCCGGTCTATCAACGACGAAATCGGGACACACTTGCCGGAAGCAGGCGAGACGGTCGCCGGCCTACTCGCCGAGCGGTTGGACCGGCCGGCAGAACCGGGCGACGTAATCGAGGTGGCCGACGCCCGACTCACGGTCCGGACCGTCGATGACAACCGCATCCGACGGGTCCACGTCGAACGGGAGACGGAGGCATCGCTGGACGGGAAATAAAAGGAAGAAGCGTTCGGAAGGCGGTTCGAGACGGGTCGGGCGTGGGGTAGGTTGTTGTAATCCGACTGAATTACATCATGCCGCCCATGCCGCCGCCCATACCGCCCATGCCGCCCATGCCGCCGCCCATACCGCCGCCGGGGCCGCCGGGCATCTCGTCGTCGTCGCCGTCGTCGCTGGAGCCACCCTTGAGGTCGCCCGCGGCGATGACGTCGTCGATGCGGAGAATCATCACGGCCGCCTCGGTGGCGGACTCGATGGCCTGGGTCTTGACTCGGAGCGGTTCGACGACGCCCTCGTCTTCCATGTCGATGACCTCGCCCGTGTAGGCGTCGAGGCCGGCGGCGTCGGCGCCGTCGGCGTGCTGGCTGCGGAGATCGACAAGAGAGTCGATGGGGTCGAGACCGGCGTTCTCGGCGAGCGTGCGCGGAATCACGTCGACGGCGTCAGCGAAGGCCTCGACGGCGAGCTGCTCGCGGCCGCCGACGGAGTCGGCGTAGTCGCGCAGGCCGAGCGCCAGCGCGATTTCGGGGGCACCGCCGCCGGGGAGGACCTTGCCCTCCTCCAGCGTGGTGCGGACGACACCGAGGGAGTCCTCGATGGCGCGCTCGATTTCGTCGACGACGTGTTCGGTGCCGCCGCGGAGGATGAGCGTGACCGCTTTGGCCTCCTCGACGTCCTCGACGAAGATTTTCTCGTCGCCAGCGATGTCCTTCTGGGCGACGCTGCCGGCGAAGCCGAGGTCGTCCTCGGTGATGTCGTCGATGTTGGAGATGACGCGGCCGCCCGTCGCGCGGGCCAGCGCCTTCATGTCGGATTTCTTCGCACGGCGGACGGCGATGATGCCCTCCTGTGCGAGGTAGTGCTGGGCCATGTCGTCGATACCCTTCTGACAGAAGACGACGTCGGCGCCGACCTCTTTCAGCTGGTCGACCATCTGGCGGAGCTGCTGTTCCTCCTGGTCGAGGAACTGCTGGAGCTGGTCGGGGTCGGTGACGTTGACCTCGGCGTCGATTTCGGTCTCCTTGACCTCGATGGGCGTCGACAGCAGCGCGATGTTTGCGTCATCGGCGAAGTACGGCATGTTGTCGTGGACGCGCTCTTTGCCCACGATGACGCCCTCGACGAGTTCGGACTCGTCGACGGCACCGCCGACGACCTTCTCGACTTTGATGTTGTCCGTGTCGATGTCATCGCCGTCGGCGACGGCCTGTACCCCGTCGACGACGAGTTCGGCCAGCAGGTCCTTCGATGCCTCGGCGCCCTTGCCGGTCATCGCGGTCGCAGCGATGGACTCCAGGACTTCGCTGTCGTCGGCGTCGACATCGATGGCGATGTCCTCGAGGATTTCCTTGGCCTCGGCGGCGGCCTGTCGGTACCCCTGTGCGAGGATAGTCGCGTGGATGTCCTGGTCCAGGAGGTCCTCGGCCTTCGAGAGGAGTTCACCGGCGATGACGACGCTCGTGGTCGTGCCGTCGCCGACTTCCTCTTCCTGCGTTTCGGCGACCTCGACAATCATGTTCGCAGCCGGGTGCTCAATGTCCATCTCTTTGAGGATGGTGACGCCGTCGTTCGTGACGACGACGTTGCCCGTCGAGTCGACGAGCATCTTGTCCATCCCTTTCGGGCCGAGTGTGGTGCGTACCGACTCGGCGACCGCCTTCCCGGCGGTGATGTTCATCGACTGTGCGTCCTTTCCGGAGGTGCGCTGGCTCTCCTCGGAAAGAACTATCATCGGCTGGTTGCCCATCTGTTGTGCCATAGTCGTCCGAATGATTGTCTGTGGTTCTATATAAAAGTTGCTGAAATGGAGGCGGAAAACCCCCGTACGGGGGGCGGACGGGTGTGTGAAGAGGTGACGGAGAAGTTTTATATAACACTTCGAAGCGGTTCCGCGGGGCGTGCCGCTGTCCGACGGTTTATGATGCGCCCACGAGTGTGGCAGTGTATGGCAACCAAGACAGCAGCCTACGACTACGTCGTCGTCGGCGCCGGCTCCGCCGGCTGTGTCCTCGCCTCCCGTCTCAGCGAGGACCCAGACACCTCCGTCCTCCTACTGGAGGCCGGCGAACCAGACGAGAAACGCGAGGTTCACATCCCAGCGGCGTTCCCGGAACTGTTCAAAACCGACGTGGACTGGGAGTACTACACCGAACCCCAGTCCGGTCTGGCCGACCGCGAGTTGTACTGGCCGCGCGGGAAGACCCTCGGCGGGTCCAGTTCAATCAACGCGATGATTTACATCCGGGGCCACCCCGAGGACTACGACGAGTGGGCCGACCGCGGCAACGACGGGTGGGCCTACGAGGACGTCCTTCCCTACTTCAAGCGCAACGAGACGTTCGAACCCGGCGACGGCGACTACCACGGCACCGACGGCCCGCTGTGCGTCTCGAACCCCCGGTCACCGAACGACCTCTCCCGGACGTTCGTCGAAGCCGCAACCGATGTCGGCCACCCACGGAACGCCGACTTCAACGGCGCCCGACAGGAAGGCATCGGCCTCTATCACCTCACCCAAAAGAAGGGCAAACGCCACAGCGCCGCGAAAGCCTACCTGACGCCGCATCTCGACCGGCCGAACCTCACCGTCGAGACCGGCGCCCACGCCACCGAAATCGCCTTCGACGGTGACCGCGCCTCGGGCGTCGAGTACGAACAGGACGGCACGCGCCTCCGGGCCGAAGCAGTCGAGGAGGTACTCGTCTCCGGCGGTGCCATCAACTCCCCGCAACTGCTCATGCTGTCGGGACTCGGCGACCCGGAACACCTCACCGACCACGGCATCGATGTCCGCGCCGAACTGCCGGGCGTCGGAGCGAACCTCCAAGACCACCTCTTTGCCTTTACCGTCTACGAGTGTACCGAACCCGGGACGCTCGACGACGCCGGCCGAATCCGGGACCTCGCGAAGTACTTCCTGTTGAAGCGAGGGCATCTCACCTCCAACGTCGGCGAAGCGGGCGGCTTCATCAGGACCGACGACGACCTCGACGCGCCGGATTTGCAGTTCCACTTCGCGCCCGGCTACTTCATGGAACACGGCTTCGAGAACCCCGAGGAGGGCCACGGCCTCTCGGTCGGTGCGACCCAACTCCGCCCGGAGAGTCGCGGGTCGATTTCGCTGGCCTCCGACGACCCCTTCGCCGACCCCGTCATCGACCCGAACTACCTCGACGACGAACGGGACATGGAAGTGTTAGTCGAGGGCATCCGTCGGGCACGCGAAATCCTGCAGGCAGAGCCCTTCGACGACGTACGCGGCGAGGAAATCTGGCCCGGCGAGGAGGCGACCACCGACGCCGAACTGCGCGAGCACGTCCGTGAGACGGCCCACACGGTGTATCACCCCGTCGGAACGTGCAAGATGGGCGACGGCGAGACGGCCGTGCCGGTCGGCGCCTCCGAGCCGTCGTAGAGCACGTCGTCGTCGTAGAGGGTCACGGCCCGGGAGGCGGCCGCGGCGTTGTCGGTCGGCTCGCCGCGGTAGACCATCCACGCGGGTGCCTCGCCGTACGGGCGCATGAGCCGGTTGACGATGAACTTGGGGACGTCGCGCCGACAGCGGATCGGCGTCCGGTCGAACGACTCGATCAGCGTCTCGGCGGTCCCGGCGACCGACTCCGGCGTGTACTCGGTCATGATGACCTCCACGAGCTCCATCAGCATCGGCGGGTTGAACCAGTGGGTGCCGATCACCCGCTCGGGGTCGTCCGTCGCCTCGGCGAGCTTCGTGACGTTGAGCCCGGAGGTGTTGGTGGCGAGGAGGGCCTCCTCGGGCGCCAGGTCGTCGAGGTCGGCGAAGATCTCCTCCTTGACCGCCTGCTGCTCGACGGCCGCCTCGGTGACGAACTCGGCGTCGGATACCGCCTCCGCGAGGTCCGTCGTGAACGAGATCCGGTCGAGTGCGGCCTCGGTCTCGGCCGTGGTCGCGCCCTCGTTCTCGACGGTCTTCCCGTAGCTCCACGCTATCGCCTCCTCGGCCGCCTCCAGCTGTTCCTCGTCGACGTCGTTGAGGACGACCTCGTACCCCGAGAGCGCGGCCACCGCGCCGATACCGCGTCCCATCTGTCCGGAGCCGACCACCGCTACCGTGTCGATCTCGTCGATCTCGACGACCATGCTCGGAGGCATCCCCCCGATCACAAAAGCGTACCCCCGGGTTCCCCGAAGTTTTATTATGGCGTTCGTGTTGGTCTCTCCCGCGGGTTGCCTGCTGACATCTGGCACACTCCCGCGCGACGGGGAGACCGGGGAACTCCCCACGCTGTCCGCCGGAGCGCACGACCCACGGACCGTCGGGTCGGGCCGATCCGAACGAGGGTCTCCGGT
>ENA-ORDC01000204-ORDC01000204.1-marine-metagenome-genome-assembly--contig:-NODE-204-length-65705-cov-6.790577_pt1 | contig 65705 bp, 75 predicted proteins | sample MGYA00237783_ERZ508515 | MGnify/ENA primary metagenome ERZ508515 (study PRJEB26186, sample SAMN06268792) | marine metagenome | isolation source: Eden Landing Ponds, San Francisco, CA, USA | place...
GAGGTCGCCGACGAGGCCCTCTCGCGTGGCTTCGACATGGTCAACGACGTCTGTGGCTTCGCCGACCCGGAGATGCCTGCCGTCTGTGAGGATCACGACGCCGCCGTCGTGAAGATGGCCAGCCCACCGGATCTCGATCGACCGGGCGCCGTCGAGGAGACCGACTGGACCGAGCGCTGCGGGGCCGACTGGGCGGCCGAGGCCGACTACGTCGATCAGGTCTACGAGGCGCTCAAGCAGGGCGGGTTCACCGAGAAGACGATCGTCGACCCGGCCTTCGGCGGCTGGAGCGAGTCCCAGACCCTCGAAGACGACCGCGAGACGTTCCGCCGGCTGGACGAGTTCCGCGAACTGGATCGGCCGATGCTGGTCTCGATCAACCGCAAGAACTTCCTTCGGGAGTTGGCGGGACGATCGACCGAGGCAGCGCTGCCGGTCAGCCTCGCTGCGACCGCGCTGGCCGTCGAGCGCGGGGCGCACGTGATCCGAACGCACGACGTGGCGGAAACGCGAGATGCCGCGATAATTGGCCACGAACTGGGCGTCGATCCCGAGGCGTTCGAGTGATGGACTTTGCCACCTGGGAACCGATCTACGAGGCGATCCTGGCAGACTTCGGGTACGACCGGGCGGCCGACGAGCGGGCGCGCGACTGGCTGGCGTCCGTATTCGAGCGCCGCGCGGGCGACCCCTACGAGCCACCACCGGATGCGTTCGTGGGCGACACCGTCGCCATCGCGGGGGCCGGGCCGTCGTTGCTGGACGACACCGAACTGGTTCGCGACGCCGACGCGGTCGTCGCCGCCTCGACGGCCGCCGACAGACTCAGAGACGTCGGGTTCGACCTCGATTTCGTGGTGACCGACCTGGACAAACACGTCGAAACGGTGCGGAAGTTCACGAAGGAAGGCGTTCCCGTGGCTGTCCACGCCCACGGTGACAACGTGGACGTGCTCCGGCAGTACGTCCCGACGTTCGACCTGGCGAGCGTCGTCCCGACGACACAGGCCGAGCCGACCGGGCCAGTCGCGAACTACGGCGGCTTCACGGACGGTGACCGGGCGGCGTTCCTGGCCGATCACCTGGGTGCTGCGGAACTCGTCTTCCCCGGGTGGGACTTCGAAGACGACTCGCTCGGCGAGGAAAAACGGCAGAAACTCCGCTGGGCCGAGCGCCTGCTGTACTGGCTGGAACAGCGTCGGGACGGGCGGTTTGAGGTCCTCGACGGACGACGAGACGGTATCCAACCGGTAGAAGTCGCTTGAATTCGGACCGCTCTATGCGCGGTCGAGCAGACTCCCGACGATCATGCCGGCGATCCCGACCACGAACGGATAGGCAAACCCGAGGGCGAGCGTCTGGAGACGGTCCGGGGCATAACTCGCACTGCCATCGGCCAGCGAGCGCACGACGACGAACGTTCCGGCCAGCGCGAGGAGCGCGTAGCCCAGTGCCATACCGGCACCTGTGAGACCGATCGAAACTGAATCGGTAGTCACGTCGGGGCGATATGTCGCCAGAAGTCCGCCCGCGACCAGGAGTGTGACGACAGGTACCGCGAGGTACACCGGAATCGGAATCGACGTCGAAAGACCGACAACCCCCTCGTCGAGGAGCAGATTCACCCTGGGACTGCCCGCGAGCTGGATCTGTTCGGAGGAGACAGAGATCAACCCGTCGACGAAGTGCGCGTTGTAGAAGACGTAGCCGATCTGCTTGAGCTGCTCGGCCAGCGGGCCGTTCCCGGCCGACGCGGGTCCGACGAAGAACAGCGCCGCCATCAGGACGTACCCGCCGAGAAACGATCCCGCGCCCGCGAGGACGCTCGACACCCACGGAACCGACTGGATCGCGGCGGCGAAATCACTGTCGTCTCCATCGGGCGTGGCAGGACCGGCGGGCCCCGATTCGGTCATCTTCGACACGTCGGACGCCGCCGGCGCAGAATCGATCGTTTCAGTCGGCTCCTGATCGCCAGTACCTGTCTCGTCGTCCGTGGGCGGATCGGTAGACACGTTCGGGAACTTACCGAACACCGACAAAAACCTTGGGTCCTGCCTCACTCGCCGTCGGACTCGAAATCGAGTGCCGCGGAGTTGATACAGTAGCGCTTGCCCGTCGGTTCGGGGCCGTCATCGAAGACGTGCCCGAGGTGCCCGCCACACTCGGCACACAGCACTTCGGTCCGCTCGCGCCCGTGGCGCGTATCCAGTTCTGTCTCGACGTTGCCCTCGGCGACCACGTCGGTGAAACTCGGCCAGCCGTGGCCGGACTCGAACTGCGAATCCGTATCGAACAGTGGTGCGCCACAGCCGGCACACCGGAAGACGCCGTCGTCGTCGACGTCGAGGTACTCGCCGCTGAACTTGGGTTCGGTCCCTCGCTCCCGGAGGATGTGATACTCCTCCTCGGTCAGCACGTCGCGCCACTCGTCGTCGGATACCGGAACGCTGTCGGATTCGGACTTGCCCATACCCGAGACACGTGCTCCGGGGGTAAAGACCCACTGAAGACGGGAACCCATCCCGCTATCACCGAGCGATCGGGCTCCGATCAGCAGGTCGAATCTCGCCGACTGATACGGACTGCTGTAACTGTTTACCGGTTCGACCGCCCGACTGCGGGCGATCGATACCGAAACGACTTACAGCAGTCCGTATGAGACACTCGAACCCGTGCCCGTACCGAGCAGAACTCCCGCAGCCCGAAATCCCCCATAATTGTCCACACAGACCGTGAGGAGCGAAAACTGTATAATGGGGGCCGAGGAAAGTAGAGGCAATATATGTCACAATCGGACGCACAGTGTGAGTGGGGCGACCCCGACGCGCTGGGGTTCGCGCCGCTGGCCGGGATCAACCTGGTGTTCGCCGGCGACTTCCTGGGCTGGTGGGGAAGCGACGTCGGCCTGCTGGTGGCTGCAATCGGCATCGTCGGCGGGATCTGTCAGTTCGCCGCCGGACTGATCTCGTTGCGGAAGGGCGATTCGACCGGCGGGACGCTGATGGCTGCCTTCGGGATGTTGTTCATGTGGGGGCCGGGGCTGATGCTCGTCGCCGACGCGGTCGGCCCGGTCGGCTCGCTGAACCCCTTCTTCGGCGCGTGGACGCTGTTCCTCGGGATCCTGCTCGGCATGTGGTCGATCGCGCTGGTCGTCAAGCCGTGGTTCGAGTTCCTCATCGGCCCGACCGGCGGGCTGACGCTCGTCAGCGCCGGCCTGGCTGACCTCTTTGCGTTCCCGCGGGCGATCGCCGGCGTCCTCTTCCTCTGGCTGTTCGTCTGGGGGCTGTACATGCTGGCCCACAGCCTCGGCAACAACGCCGGGGTTCACATACCGCTCGGTCGACCCGCGTCGGCGTGGCTCGGCGTCGGTACGGACGTCGGTTCGGCAGCCGGAGCGCCGGCGAGCGGCGACTAGAGCTGCCGTCGAATCGTTTTCGCCGTCGCTTCTCCGACGCCGGGGACGTCCCGTAATTCCGCCACCGAAGCGTCGCGGACGCCCGCAACACTGCCGAACCGTCCGAGCAACCGCTGGCGAAGCTCGGAACCGATCCCCGGTACGTCGTCGAGTGCCGTCGAGACATCGTCCCGGAGCGTCTCGTGGTACTGAACCGCGAAGCGATGCGCCTCGTCGCGGACGCGCTGGAGCAGTCGCAGTTCTGGCGCGTCCCCGTCCCAGTCGTAGGTCTGATCCAGCGTGATTAGACGTTCCTCAGCTTTCGCCAGCCCGACCGCGGGGACGTCCCAGCCGGCGGCGTCAAGGGCCTCGTGGGCAGCCGAAAGCTGTCCCTCGCCGCCGTCGATGACCAGGAGGTCGGGATCGGGCCGATCATCGCGGCCCGCCACGGCTCGCTCGGCTCGCCAGCTGAGCAGCGACCGCATCGCCGCGTAGTCGTCGTTGCCCTCGGGTAGTTTCTTGCGGCGATACTCGGGTTTCTCCGGGGAGCCGTCGACGAAACAGACGTCGCTGCCAACGACGCCCGAGCCGCCGGTGTGGCTTACGTCGAAGCCCTCAATGCGATCGGCGGACGCCAGTCCGAGGGCGTCAGCGAGCGCGGCGACGCCGTCGTCCCGTCCCGTCTTGCGTCTCGCGTTCTTCAGCGCCAGGTCGACGAGCGTCGCCTCCCGTCCCGCGCCGGGGACGACCACGTCGACGCCGGCCTCGGCCAGCCAGGACCCGACATCGTCGTCAGTCAGCCGATCCGAGAGCAGCAGTCGGTCGGGTAGCTCACGCTCGGCGTAGTACTGCGGGACGAAGGCGGCGAGCACGTCTCCGGCCCGCTTGCCGTCGGGCGTCTCGACGGTGTGACGCTCCCGAGCAACCAGCGATCCCTCGTTGCTGTGGAGACGGGCGACCGTCGCCGCTTCTCCCTCCAGGGCGACCGCCAACACGTCGGTCGTCAGGTGATCGGTCGACTCGACGGCCCCGCCACCGCCCGCGTGGAATGACTCCACGACGTCAAGTCGGTCCCGGAGGTTCGCTGCCCGCTCGAAGGCCGCTTCGTCGGCAGCCCGGTCCATCTCAGCGCGGATCGGCTCCGCGAGCACGCCGGTCTCGCCGCGGAAGAACCGCCGGACTGCGTCGACGTCCTCCCGGTAGGCGTCCGGGGCAATCTCGCCAGTACACGGGGCCGAACAGAGACCGATGTCGTAATCCAAACAGGGTCGATCCCGATTGGCGAACTTGTGGTCCGAACACCCACGGAGGCCGAACGTCTCCCGGATCGCCTTGATCACCGTCTCGACGCGCCCTTTCTCGGTGAATGGCCCGAAGACGTCTGCGCCCTCGTCGGGATCTCGCGTGCTCTCGATCCGCGGCGCGGCGTGGTCAGTCAATTGGACGAGTGGATAGGACTTGTCGTCGCGCAACCGAACGTTGTAGCGTGGCTGGTGGCGCTTGATGAGGTTGGCCTCGAGCAGGAGTGCCTGGGTCTCGGTGTCGGTGACGACCACCTCGATGTCGGCGGCACGCTCGACCATCCGCCGGATGCGCTCGCCGCGCGGATCACCGTAGGATCGGACGCGATCGGCCAGATCGAGCGCTTTGCCGACGTACAGGACGGTCGCGTCCCCGCCCGTGTCGTCGAGAAACTGGTAGACGCCAGGCTCCGTTGGCAGATCGTCGGCACGGGATCGAACGTCGGCCGAGTCCATCGGTTCGGGGTACGGCCCGGAGCGAATTGAACGTGGCGTCCGCGCCTTCAGTCGGGACAGAACGCTCGCCAATCACCCGATGCGATCCAGCAGGTCGATCGATCGACGGCTGTCACTCCCCGTAGCCCCGTCCGGCAAGATTGCGTCCCGAAGTCGGGCCACGATCTCATCGGCGTCGTCCGGCGAGGTCGCGATCGGCAAATCCGCACCGCCGGCGATCGTCAGAACCAGTCGTGTCTCCCGGGAGTAGAGGTAGACCGCGACCGGGACCAGCGCAACCAGCAGCAACAGTGCGCCGATCATGCGCATGTAGTCGTCGAGACTCGAGATGATCGAGATCATCCCCTGGACCATCCCGAGGATGCCGCCGATCCCCAGCTGGCCCGTACTACCGGTGTCCGAGAGGTCGATGTCGCCCATCAGCGCCCCGAAGTCGACAGCCATCCCGACGGCGAGGAGGACGACGCCGAAGAGTCCGGCACGGAACCCGGTCAGCAGAAAGCGCGTCTCGCCGTCGCTCCGGACGGCGACGTCCGTGACGTTCGGGCGTTCGACCTGCCGGAAGTTCTCGCCGACCATCTCGGGTGTGAACGCCAGGACGCGGTGTGTCGTGACGACCACGTGGGCGTCGCCGGCCGAGACGCGTTCAGTCACCTCTTCGCCCTCGTAGAGCAACTCCTCGACGCGATCACTCCAGTCGGCCATCGACGAAGCTTCGTGGGCTGGTCACAAGAAGTCACTGGCCGCCGGGTCACCCCGGGATCGACGGTCGGTCGGAGGATACAACCCGCCGCCAGACCTACGGGGTTCCATGACCGAGGAGACCGTCCGGTGCTGGCTCGTCGAACGCGACGTCTACGACGAGGATCTGGTGACGCTCGTCTACGCGACGCCCGACGGGTTGCGACACGTCACCCAGCAGCGATCGAGTGCCCTGCTGATGAAAAAACAGGTGACGGCTGCCATCGATGTCGAACCCGACCGGCTCGAATCCGTCGACGAGACCGAGCAGGAACGGTACGCCCGAGAAGCCGAGCGGATGAGTGAAAAACACGATCCTGACGACCCAGTGTGATCAGCGGGAGCGCCAAACGGGGAGACGGACGAGAACTGACCCCGGGGACGCTCAAATGACAGTTTGACCCTCCGTGACGTATTGAAAGGAGGGTTCCGTTGGTGGAGGTATGAACCGGATTGGTCCTCCGTCCATCACCCGGATCCGAAGCATCGAATCGACCCTCCGCCGGGCACTCCTGGCGATCGGGTTCTGGGGCGCGATCGCGTTGCCCCTGCTCGGCATCCCGCTGCTCGCGATCCTTCCGGCCTCGGCCGACGTCGTCGCGATCGGCCTCATCGCCAACGTCGTCTGTCTCGTCGTCGGCCAGCGCCACGACCCGACGACCGGGTGGCTCGGTCGGTCGAGTGACCGCCGGATCGTCAGGAAGGGGATCCGATGACGGCCACGACAGACACGAAACGACAGCGACTCAGGGAGTACCTCCACGACCGCACGGCCGAAGGTGAGTGCTATCTCAAGAGCAAGTTCGTCGCCCGCGATATGGACCTTTCAACCCGTGAAATCGGGCAACTGTTTGCCGATCTCAGGGAGGAAGCCGAGGATCTCCACGTCGAGCGGTGGGCCTACTCGAACGCGACGACCTGGCGGATCGAACGACGGTGACGATCTCACGGCTCGAACGACGGTGACGTCCCGGCCGGGCGGTTGTGAGATCCGACTCCGAAGGCTGACAGAGAGGACCGGCGTGTTACTGGCCGAGAAGAGCATATAGTATACAGGCCATGCCGACGATCTCGCTCGTCTGCATGAGTCCCGCCAGAACGAGTTCGTCAACCGGGAGTCCCACGCCGACGACAGCGACGAGTACGTACAGGACGTAGGTGAGTGTCCCCGGGATCGCGATCACGAGCACGAAACCGATCGCGAGAAACAGCATCGGCCGGCTCGCGTTGCGTCTGTAGCCCCGGAACGCGATGTATGCGATGGCAATACCGAACGCCAACGTGATCACACCGCTGGCGAACAGCGCCAGTTCAGCGAAGCCCGACGGGAGCGTCATATGCTGGAGTGGAACCGCCATCCAGTCCCCAGCGCACGCAGAGACGATCACGTTCACATCCCCTCCACGAGGCGAGTGAAGCGGTCGGCGAGCGGTTCGTGACGGTCGACGCTTACCTCGAACGACCCGTCCGCTAACGTGACCGAGACTTTCGAGAGCGTCGCCGTGTAAAGCTGTTCGTGATGGCCCCCCTCGGTATCGGGCCGGGTCCGGGTCTCGATCAGGTCCAGCTCCCTGAGATTCTCGATACGTCGGTAGATCGTCGGTCCCGAGACGTCACACCGGGCTGCGAGTTCCTTAGCAGTCATGGGTCGCATACTCGTCGCTGCGAGGATAGTGCGCGCACAGTCATCCTCGAGGAGGGCAGCGATGTCCTCCAGGACATCCTCGTCGGTCACGCACGCTGGTTACACTGTCCATCACTTAAATTGGTGCCATGCCACCTACCTATCACGTGCGTTGAACTTCACGGGGTGAAGTTGGGCGTACCTTTATAAGTGTATGCCTGCGGTATCACCGGGTGTTATGGCAGCCATCGAAACGCTCGAATTACGAAAACGATTTGGGGACGATATCCTCGCCCTCGACGGCGTCGACCTCCGTGTCGATGAGGGGGAGATTTTCGGCTTTCTCGGGCCCAACGGCGCAGGGAAGTCGACGACGATCAACGTTCTACTGGATTTCGTCCGGCCGACGAGCGGATCGGCGACGGTACTCGGCATGGACGCCCAGGAAGAGTCACAGGAGATCCGCCGCCGGACAGGCGTCCTCCCGGAGGGATACCAGGTGTATGGCCGACTCACCGGTCGCCAGCACGTCCAGTTCGTCATCGATTCGAAGGAAGTCGACGACGACCCCGACGCGCTCTTAGAGCGGGTCGGCATCCCTGAGGCTGCAGACCGGAAGGCCGGTGGGTACTCCAAGGGGATGAAACAGCGCCTCACGCTCGCGATGGCGCTGGTCGGCGAGCCCGAGTTGCTCATCCTCGACGAGCCATCGACGGGGCTTGACCCTGCCGGCGCGCGGGAGATCCGCGAGATCGTCCGCGAGGAGGCCGAACGCGGCGCAACGATCTTCTTCTCGAGTCATATCATGGAGCAGGTCGAGGCCGTGTGTGACCGGGTCGGCATCTTGCGGGCGGGCGAACTCGTCGCCGTCGACTCCATCGACGGCCTCCGGGACGCCGCCGGTGACGGCGCGACGATGCGGGTCGAACTCGCCGAGGTGACCGACGACGCGATCGCGATCGTCGAAAGTGTCAGCGGCGTCACCGAGGTCCGGCGACGTGACGGTGGCTTGACTGTCTCGGTCGGCAACGGCTCGAAGACGCGGGTTCTCTCGGCGCTAGAGGACGCCGGCCACGAGGTGACGGACTTCCGCACGGAGGAGACGTCACTCGAGGAGATATTCATGAGTTACACGGAGGGATCACGATGAGCACGCTCGCCGTCGCGAAGAAGGACTTCCAGGACGCCCTCAGGTCGAAGGCACTGTGGGGGCTGTCGATAATCTTCATCCTGCTGTCGTTGCTCATCGCCTATGCGTTCACCGAGTTCACGGCGATGATGGAGGTCGAAGAACAGACTGCCCAGGGACTGGCGTACTTCCTCGCGAGCCAGATCGGGCTGTTCGTCTCGATCACGGCGATCGTGATCGCGTACAAGGCGATCGCGGGCGAGCGCGAGAGCGGTTCTATCAAGATCCTCCTGTCGCTGCCGCACACGCGCCGGGACGTGCTGCTCGGGAAGGTGCTCGGTCGGAGTGCGACACTGGCCGTGCCGACGCTCATCGGACTGGTCGCGGGCGCGGCCCTCGGGAGCGTGCTGATGGGCGAGTTCGCGATCGTCTCGCTGTCCGCGTTGCTGGTCATGTCGCTGGTGTTCGTGGTCACGTACATCAGTATCATGGTGGGGATCTCCGCTCTGACGGGATCGACCTCACGTGCGTCGATGCTGACGATCGGCTTCTTCCTCGTCTTCGAGATCCTCTGGGGCGTCGTCAGCATCGGGATCGTCTGGCTCACGAACGGCCTGTCCCTCCCCACGGAGTTCCCGAACTGGGTCTACCTCGTGAATCAGGTCCCCCCGAGTGCGGCCTTTACGACCGGTCTAACCGCACTCATGCCGGGGGACATAGCCGGCGTGGGAACTCCCGAATTCGAGGCATTCTACGCGACGCCGTGGGTCGGCGTGATCATGCTCGCGTTCTGGCTGGTCGTGCCGCTGGCGATCGGCTACCGGCAGTTCTCGAAGGCCGACCTGTAGGGCCGCTGTCGAAACGGCAAGAATTATGGCGACACCTTCGGAAGGGCGGGCATGGTCGCCATCGACCTTACGAACGTCACCAAGACGTACGGTGACGTCACCGCCCTCCAGTCAGTCGACCTCACCGTCGAGGACGGCGAGGTGTTCGGCTTTCTCGGCCCCAACGGCGCGGGGAAGTCGACCACGATCGACATCCTGCTCGATCACGCCCGTCCGACGGCCGGTCACGCACAGGTACTCGGCATGGACGCACAGGACGAGACTGTCGCCGTCCGGGAACGGACGGGCGTGTTGCCCGAACGGTTCGGTCCGCTCGGCGAGATGACCGGCCGCCAGCACGTCGAATTCACCGTCGAGGCCAAGGACGCCGACGACGATCCGGACCGAATCGTCGAGCGGGTCGGCATCGACCACGCCGCCGACCGACCGGCAAGCGGCTACTCGAAGGGGATGACCCAGCGACTCATGCTCGGGATGGCCCTAGTCGGCCAGCCCGACCTGCTCATTCTCGACGAACCGACGACCGGCCTCGATCCAAACGGTGCCCGCCAGATGCGCGAGATCGTTCGCGCGGAGGCCGACCGCGGCGCGACCGTGTTCTTCTCGAGCCATATCCTCCAGCAGGTCGAGGCCGTCTGTGACCGGGTCGGCATTCTCGATTACGGCAACCTCGTCGCCGTCGACTCTATCGACGGCCTTCGAGAGGCTGCCGGCACAACTGGCGAGATGACCGTGACGCTCGACGGCGTCCCCGACGGGCTGGCCGACGAGATCGAAGCCATCGACGGCGTTACGTCGACCCGTGTCGACGGAAACGCAATCGTCGCCGGGTGTGAAAACCCTGCAAAGGCCGCCGTCGTAGAGGCCTGCCGGCAAGCGGGCGCGACCGTCGAGAACATCGAGACCAGTGAGGCGAGCCTGGAAGATCTCTTCGCCGCCTACACGGGGGGTGCCTGAGATGCGGTGGTTGCAGATCGCCCGCAAGGACTTCGACGATTCCCGCCGGGACCGACAGCTGTATTACCTGCTCGCCCTGCTGTCGTTGTTCGCCCTCGGAATCGGCTACTTCGTGGGCGACAACCCCGAGTTCGTCACCGCTGGCGACACGGCGATGATCCTGCTTTCGGTGTTCGCCTTTCTCGCCCCGATCGTCGCGCTGACGATCAGCCAGGCCGACGTCGTCGGGAAGCGAGCCACCGGCGAACTCTCCGTATTGTTGAGTCTGCCCTTCTCCCGGCGGACGATCGTCCTCGGAAGCCTGGTCGGGCGGATGGCAGTCATGACCGTCGTCCTCATCCCGGTGTTCGTCCTCGCGCCGCTCGTGGTGGCCGTCCGCGGTGCGCCGGTCGATCCGGTCGCACTGGCCGGTGCCTTCGCGATGATCTGGCTCCTGTCGCTGGTGTTCACCGCGATCGCGCTCGGGATCTCGACGTTCACCAGATCGACGACGCTCTCGGCCGGGGGCTCCTTCGGCGTCTTCCTCCTGTTCGTCATGCAACTGTGGACAGTCATCCCCAGCGGCGTCCGGTACCTGCTCAACGGGCTCTCGATGCCGAGCGGGCCACAGCCGGAGTGGGCGGCCGTCTTCATCCAGCTGTCGCCGTTCGCCGCGCTCCGGAACCTTGCCGAACCGGTCCTCGAAGAGATCGTCGGTTCGTTCCCGCTTGCGGCCGGGAGTGTCGGCGATGGGCTCCCGTGGTATCAGGAACCGGCATTCGCCGGCGTCGTCGTCCTCGCGTGGATCGTCCTGCCGCTCGCGATCGGCTACTGGCGCTTCCAGACGTCAGATCTGTAAGCGCGACGGTCCGAAGCGTGGACTGCTGGTCTGCTCAGCGGCCGATCGTCCCTTGACGAGTGATCGGTGCGTCGGGGTTGATCGTGAACGCGACCAGCAGCGTCTCGGTCTCGGCAGTGACTGTCATTCCGCTCCCGTCGACGAGCAGTCCGCTCTCGGTTTTGTCAAAGTGAGTCTCCCCGGCGGTGACCGCCCCGTCGAAGACGTAGAGGTACGTGTCCCACTCAGGCTCAGTCGGCAGGTCGATACGGGCACCCGCCTCGAGGCGAACGTCGTAGAAGTGAACGTCGTTGCGGACGGAAAGCGGCGCGTCCGATCCTTCGGGGCCGAAGAGGTGTCGCCACTCGTTGTCGACCGGTTCGGGGATGGGCTCGTGCTGGATTCCGGGTTCGAGGTCGAGGCTATGGGGGCGGACGAAGATCTGGAGCATCCGTAGCTGCGGGTCGTCGGCGAGGGTTCGTTCTTCGTGCCAGAACCCGCTGCCGGCGTTCATGACCAGCAGGTGCTCGGCGTCGGTCACGAGCTTGTTCCCCTCGCCGTCGTCGTGGCGCATCACACCCGCGGGCACCCAGGAGATGATCTCCTCGTTGCGGTGCTGGTGCATCGAGATGAGCGTGTCCGGGTCCATGAACGATTCGACGACGGTCGCCAGCGGGCCGTAGCCGTGGTCGTCGTGATCGGGGATGTTCCGTCCGGGGAAGTTGAAGTGCGTCCGGAACTTGCCCTGGTTCTGCGAGACGTCCGTGCGTGGGGCCTTGTAGAGGGTGCCCGTCGATTCGAGACTCATTGCGTTCCGTTGGGGCCGGACAGGCATATGGGCGAGGAATGTGACAAAACGAGTCGGGATAGGAGTGAGATCGTCGGCGTCCAAACCCGGCAGTATCCCGCTCAGTCCAACACGCCACGCTCGGCCAGCAGTTTCTCGAACTCGTCCTCTTCGAGGATCGGGACGTCGTTGTCCGCGGCGTCCTCACGCTTGCGCTGGCCCGGATTCTCACCCACGACCAGATAGTCCGTGTTGCCCGAGACGCTGCTCGTCGCCGACGCCCCGTGGGCCTCGACGAGGTCCTGGGCCTCGCTCCGTGTATAGTTCGAAAGCGTCCCGGTGAAGACGAAGGTCAGCCCGTCGAGTTCGTCGCCGCCCTCGACCTCGTAGGGTTGCGGATCGATGTGTTCGAGCAGGCGATCGATCGCCTCGCGGTTGCGCTCGCTCTCGAAGAAGTCGCGGATCTCCGCGGCCACCTTCGGTCCGACGTCGTCGACGGCCTGCAACGCCTCGCGGTCGGCGTCCATCACGGCCTCGAAGGTCCCGAACTCCCGAGCGAGGGCGGTCGCCGTCGCATCGCCGAGCGATGGGACGTTCAGCGCCGCGAGGAAGTCATCGAGTGGTGGCTCCCGACTGGCTTCGAGTTCTTCCTGGAGGTTGGCGACCGACTGCATTCCCCAGCCCTCAAGCGAGGTGAGATCGAGTTGTCCCAGTTCGTAGAGGTCGGCCAGTTCCTCGATGAGTCCCGCATCAAGGAGTTGCTGAACGCGCTCCTCGCCCAGCCCCTCGATGTCGAGGCCGTCGCGACTCGCGTAGTGGACGATCGCCCGTTCGAGTTGGGCCGGACAGGCAAGCCCGCCAGTACAGAACGCCAGCGGGCCGTCGCGTTCGACCGGACTGTCACAGACGGGACAGGTCTCGGGAAAGTCGAAAGTCCCCTCGCTGTTCGCCTCGACGACTTCCGCGACCTCCGGGATCACGTCGCCCGCCCGCTGGACGCGCACCTCGTCGCCGACGTCGACGCCGAGGCGTTCGATCTCGGCGGGGTTGTGTAAGGAGGCACGCGAGACCATCACACCGCCGACTTCGACGGGATCCATCAACGCGACGGGCGTCAGCCGGCCCGTCCGACCGACCTGGACGACGATATCCCGGATCGTCGTCCGCTCGGTCCGGGCGGGGAACTTGTAGGCGAAGGCCCACCGCGGTGCGCGCGCCGTCGATCCAAGTACGTCGCAGGCCTCGCGGTCGTTGAGCTTGATCACGACGCCGTCGATCTCGAAGGGCAGATCGTCGCGCTCATCGAGCAAGCGGTCGCGGTAGTCGATGGCGGCGTCGATCGAGCCGACTGCCTCGGCGAGGTCGGTGACGCGCAGTCCCCACTCTGGAAGCCGTTCGTAGACCCCGGCGTTGGTCGCGAAGTCGACACTCGCATCGAGGACGCCGAAGAAGAAGACCGCGAGCGGCCGTTCGGCGGTGATCGACGGGTCGAGCTGGCGGAGGGTCCCAGCGGCCGCATTCCGCGGGTTGGCGAAGGGGTCGTCGCCGCGTTCGATGCGTTCGCGGTTGTACGCCTGGAACTCGTCGGTCGGGATGTAGACCTCACCGCGGACCGCCAGAAAGTCCGGGTAATCACCCCGGAGTCGCCCCGGGACGCTCGGAATCGTCCGGACGTTCTCGGTGACGTCCTCGCCCACCTCGCCGTCGCCGCGGGTGGCCGCCCGCTGGTAAACGCCGTCCTCGTAGACGACTTCGACCGAGAGGCCGTCGAACTTCGGCTCACAGAAGTAGGTCCGCGCGTCGGGATCGAAGCCCGCGTCGGCCAGCCCGCGGGCGACGCGATCGTCGAATTCCCGGACGTCACTCTCGTCACCGCCCTGGTCGATCGACTGCATCGGCGCGACGTGCTCGACGGATGCGAGTTCGTCGAGCGGTTCGCCGCCGACGCGCCGGGTCGGGCTGTCCTCGCGATCGAGATCGAAGTGGTCCTCGAGGTCTTCGAGGCGGGCAAAGAGCGCGTCGTAGGTCCGATCGCCGATGGCGGGGTCGGTCTCGACGTAGTATCGGTGGTCGTGATACCGGATGGCCTCGCGTAGCTGTTCGGCTTGCTCGCGGGCACTCTCGACATCGAGGTCCGCGACCGGCTCGAAGTCCGTCGGCGGGTCCTCGACGTAGGGATTGTCGTCCGGGGCGTCGACGTCGGTCATCGGGAAGATGTGTGACGCCACGGGAGAAAAGTCCCGGCGATTCGATTTTCGGTCTCAGACGGGCGTCACCAGATACGCACCCAGGAGATACAGCGTCATGAACACACCGACGACGACGTGGGCGACCCGTAACGCGACGAACAGCCGATCGTCGCCGATCCAGCCGCGACGGGCGAAGACGAGCGCGATCCCCGAGACCAGCGTCAGCACTCCGAGCGCCACGGCCGCCCGCGCCAGGCCGTAGTGATCGAACGAGACCAGCGCCGAGAGCGGTGTCAGTGAGGATGCCATGACGATCACGCCCTCACGGACGGTGACCGACCGGGATGACGTACAGCGGCCGGTGCTCCGCGGGGAGTTCGAGCAGCGATCGAACGTCGTCGTCCCGGAACGCGCCGACCACGACCGTCGATAGGTCGAGGGCTTCGGCCTGGAGGTAGCAGTTCTCGGCGACGTGGCCAGCCTCCATCGGCACGTACCGCGATCGGCCACGCTCGCCGTAGCGGTCGGTCGTCCGCTCGTCGACCGCCGAGACGACGAGATCCACCGGTGCCCCACCGACCCAGGACTGTTCGAGGGCGGCGTCCTCGAGGGACGCGTGAATGGAGTCGGCTCCGCGTCGCTCCAGACCGTGGTCGGCCGGATCGTATCGATAGACGCCCGCATCGACCCTCTCGACGCCCCCGTCGTCGATCGCGACCGAGATCGTCAGCGGATAGGTCGCACCCGCGCTCGGCGCGGCCCGCAGGTCCGTCTGGCCCATCCGCGATCGAGTGATCCCCTGGGCCGCCCACAGCAACTGGCCAAGTTCCGCGAGTGTGAGCGGGTCGTCGCCGTACTCCCGCCGGGAGCGCCGGAGTGCGATCGCTTTCTCGACGGACGTCTCGCCGTCAGTTTCGGGTTCGGGCAGATCGATCGTCCCCCCATCGGGGATTGTGCGTTCGCCGTCATCGCCGTCGTCGACGTCGAAAGCCCCGAGACCGCCCCCGATCGCCAGTGCGCCGACGGCCGACGCGCCGGCGGTCAGACGCGCGACCGTGCGACGCGAAAGCCTGCGTTCGCTGGACATACAGTGAGATTGGTACGCGGTAACAATGAGCGTTGGTGATCGTCGAGCTTCCCGGACTGAATGGTAACAGAAACGTCACAAGAAGCGCGACTTGAACCTTACAGCCCGGCGACGTCTTCGATCGCGTCAGTCAACGCTTTGATGCTCTCGACGTCGTGTTCGCCCATGTGACCGATGCGGAAGGTCTGCTCGCCGAGTTGGGAGCCGTAGCCGTTCGAGAAGACCATGTCGTACTCCGCAGAGACTTCCTCGATGGTCGCGGCCACGTCGATGTCCTGGGTGTTCTCGATGCAGGAGACCGTCTGGGAGCGATAGCCTTCCTCGGCGAACAGATCGAAGTGTTCGCGCGCCCAGTCGTGGACGTACTCGGTCATCTCGCGGTGGCGCTGGTCGCGCGTGTGGTGACCCTCCTCGAGCATGTGCTTCATCTGCTTGCGATAGGCCAGCATGATCGGTATCGCCGGCGTCGAGTGGGTCTGGCCTTTCCGGTCGTAGTAGTCCAGACAGCGCTGGAAGCCGCCGTACCACGACGCCGAGTCCGTCTCGAGTTCGCGCTCGTAGGCCTCGTCGCTGACGACGGCGATCGCAAGCCCGGGCGGCATCGCGAAGGCCTTCTGGGTCGAGGTGAAGATGACGTCGATGTTGTGTTCGTCGATGTCGACGTAATCGCCGCCCAGTGCGCTCACGGCGTCGACGACGAAGTACGTGTCCTCGTATTCAGCGACGACGTCGCCGATCTCATCGATCGGATTCCGGACGCCAGTCGAGGATTCGTTCATCACGCTCGCGACGACATCGTACTCGTTGTCGCTTGCCTCGATTGCTTCCCGGATGTCTTCGGGCTTGATCGCCTCGCCCCACTCGTACTCCAGGCGGTCGACGTCCTTGCCGAGGCGCTCGGCGACGTTGGCGTGGCGCTCGCTGAAGCTCCCGCAGGTCGGCACGAGGATCTTCTCGTCGACGAGGTTCAGCGTCGAGGCCTCCCAGAACTCCGTCCCGGAGGCCGTGAGGATGATGACCTCGTTGTCAGTATCGAGGAAGTCCTTCGTGTCCTCGACGATCGTGGTGTAGAGGTCGGTCATCCGGTCCATCCGGTGGCCGAACATCGGCTGGGCCATCTCCTCGATGACGTCCTCGCGGACTTCGGTCGGACCGGGGATGTACAGCGTCTTCTCGGGGTAATCGTCTGTATATTCGCGTTTCTCGGTCACGGATACCACCTTCGTACCCCGACTCTCGCAGTCGGGATGTATGGTAGTTTTGATACGACGCTGCGCCGCCGCCTCAAACAAGCCCGCCGCCCGATCGACACGACCCCATTCGACACGAACGTTTTTCGACCGTCCCGACGACAGTTCGCGCATGGACACGAAACCGCTCGGCACGACCGGCGAATCGGTGAGTGAACTCTCCCTCGGGGCGATGTACTTCGGCAGCCGGATCGACCGCGAGACGTCCTTCGCGCTGCTGGATCGGTACTACGAGGCCGGCGGCCGATTCCTCGACACCGCGAACATCTACGCGACGTGGGTCGAGGGGTACGACGAACCGGAGAGCGAACCGCTAGTCGGTGAGTGGCTCGACGAGCGCGGCGTTCGCGAGGAGATGACGATCGCGACGAAACTCGGGTTCAGCTACGGCGACGTCCCACGGAGTCTCGATCCGGACCTGATCGACGAGGAGATCGCAAAGAGTCGCGAGCGCCTGGGGATCGACACGATCGATCTGCTGTACGTCCACGTCGACGACCCGGACACCCCGCAGGTCGACGTGATGGAGACGCTCGCCGGGGCCGTCGAGGCGGGCCACGTTCGGCATCTCGGGGCGAGCAACGTCCCCGCCTGGCGGATCGCCCGCGCCAATCGGATCGCCGCCGAACAGGGCTGGCCCCGCTTCGAGGCCGTCCAGACCCGCTTCTCGTACATGATCCCCGACCGCGACGCCGACTTCGCCGGGCAACTGCCCGCCAGCGACGAACTCGTCGACTACTGCGACCAGGAGGACCTGACCGTCCTCCCGTACTCGCCGACGTTGCAGGGCTGCTACGGCCGCGACGACCGCCCCATCCCTGACGGGTACGTCCGCTCGGAGAACCGCCTCAAGATGGACCTCGTCGAGGACCTCGCCGAGCGCAAGGGCGTCGACGGCAACGCGGTCGTGTTGGCGTGGATGCTCGACCGCGACGGACCGACAGTCCCCGTCGTCGGCGTGAGTACGATGGAGCAACTCGAAGCGAATCTGCAAGCCAGCGAGATTACCTTCACCGACGAAGAGCGCGAGCGCCTCAATGCGATCGAATCCCTCGGCTTCGAGGAGTGGGATCTACGCGGCGAGTGATATATAGAGCCAGTAACACCGCGAAAGAGACGTTCAGTCTTCGTCACCCGGCCACGGAATCGTCTCCGACGTAACGACAATCCAAGCGAAAACGAACCCAAGCAACCACGGCAAAGCAACAAGTAATGCCCGAACCGTCGCCGTGGCAGGTTTTAAATATAGCTCCTTCAGTGCCATCGCAAGGAGAAACAACAAGATCCAGAACCCGACCGTCGAGACGAGAACTCGCCACCAGTCATTCGTCTTCATCGACTAGTGTATCCTATCAGTCTGCCAAAATAGATTCCGGTGAATAGAGCAGAACCGCGGAAGCAGCACACGACACAAATTTGCCGTAACTCTTAGTTATACCAAGCCAGAGGTATATGCATACGAAACATGAGCGAGCAGGAGCCTCCACCACGACGCTTCGGGACGCGGTGTCTGCACGCCGGCCAGACGCCTGATCCCGAGACCGGCGCAGTCGCACCGCCGATCCACCAGACGACATCCTACGCCTTCGAGGACGCCGATCACGCGGCGGATCTGTACGCCCTGGAGGCCGAGGGGAACGTCTACAGCCGCTTCGACAACCCGACCGTCCGGACGCTCGAACGACGGCTGGCATCCCTAGAGGGTGGCGTCGACGCCGTCGCGACCGCCTCGGGGATGGCCGCCCTGGACGCGACGACGACCGTCCTCGCGAGCGCGGGCGAGAATATCGTCTCGGCCTCCTCTATCTACGGCGGGACCCACTCCTATCTGACGACGACCGCGCGCGAGCGCGGGATCGAGGCACGGTTCGTCGACACCCTCGATTATGGGGCCTACGCCGACGCCATCGACGACGAGACGGCCTACGTCCACCTCGAAACCATCGGCAATCCCTCGCTCGTGACGCCCGACATCGAACGCATCGCTGAGATCGCCCACGAGCACGGCACGCCACTCGTCGTCGACAACACGTTCGCGACGCCGTATCTGTCCAATCCGATCGAACACGGCGCAGACGTGGTCTGGGAGTCGACGACGAAGTGGATCCACGGCTCGGGCACCACCATCGGCGGCGTCGTAGTCGACGGCGGAACTTTCCCCTGGGCAGAATATCCCGAGAAATATCCCGCGCTAGGCGGGAGTGCGGGGGCGCTCGGCGGCGAGAGTTTCGTCGATCGCTTCGGCGAGCGGGCCTTCGCCGTCGCGACCCGCCAGCGGGCGGTCCGGAACGTCGGCGACGGCCAGAAGCCCTTCGACGCCTGGACGACGCTTCAGGGCGCGGAAACGCTCGCGGTACGGATGGAGCGCCACTGCGAGAACGCCGCGCAGGTCGCCGAGTTCCTCGACGAACATCCCGACGTCGAGTGGGTCTCCTACCCGGGACTCGAATCCCACGAGACCCACGATCGGGCGACCGAATATCTACAGGGAGGGTACGGCGGCATGGTCACGTTCGGTCTCTCAGCGGGATACGAGGGAGCAAAGCGACTCTGTGAGGAGACCGACCTCGCACAGTTCCTGGCGAACGTCGGCGACGCGAAGACGCTGGTCATCCACCCGGCCTCGACGACGCACGCGAAACTCTCGTCCGAGGAACAGCGTGCAAGCGGCGTCGCGCCGGACATGATCCGGCTGTCGGTCGGGATCGAAGACGTCAGAGACATCATTGGGGATCTCGAATCGGGGATAGAATCAGTCACATGACGGTCACCGCCGAACGCGAGACGGTCTCGGTGGGCGAGTTCGAGTTCGAGTGTGGGGAGTCGATCCCCGAACTCGAGATCGCCTACGAGGCTTACGGCGAGTTCGAGGGCGACAACGCGGTACTGATCTGCCACGCCCTGACCGGCTCCGCCCACGTCGCCTCCCATCCCGACGCCGACGACGCCACCAGCGGCCAGGCCCGCGCGTGGTGGGACGACATCGTCGGCCCCGGCAAAGCCATCGACACCACCGAGTACTACGTCGTCTGTGCGAACGTCCCCGGCTCGTGCTACGGGACGACCGGTCCCGCGAGCACGAACCCCGAGACCGGCGAGCCCTACGGGACGGACTTCCCACCGGTGACAGTCACCGACTGGACGGAGGCCCAACGTGCCCTGCTCGACGAACTCGGGGTTCCCCACCTCCACGCCGTCGTCGGCGGCAGCGTCGGCGGGATGAACGTCCTCGAATGGGCCAAGCGCCACCCCGATCACGTCGATCGGATCGCCCCGATCGCCGCGTCGGCCCGGCTAGACGCCCAGTCGCTCGCGCTCCACGGCATCAAGCGTCGGGCGATCACCAGCGATGCCGCCTGGGACGGCGGCGACTACTACGGCGAGGACCACCCCGATCCCACGGACGGGATGGCGCTGGCACGCCAGATCGGCCACGTGATGTACCTCTCGAAGGCCTCGATGGACCGGAAGTTCGGTCGCCGATCGGCGGGCAGAGACGCCCATCGATCCTTCCCCGAGGAACCCGCGGCGGCGTTTTTCCCCTACCGTGACGTCGAATCCTATCTCGACTACCAGGCCGAGAAGTTCGTCGGGCGCTTCGACGCCAATTCCTTCCTGACGATGACCCGCGCGACCGAGAACTACGATCTCGCTTCGGGCTTCGAATCGGACGCTGACGCGCTCTCGGCGTTCGATGGGACGGCCCTGGTGATGTCCTTTACTGCAGACTGGCACTTCACGGTCGCCCAGGCCGAATCGCTAGCCGAATCGCTCCGGGAAGCCGGGGCCGAGACGGCCCACCACGTCGTCGAATCCGACCACGGCCACGACGCGTTCCTCGTCGAACCCGAGAACGTCGGTCCGCCGCTTGCTGACTTCCTCGAAGCAGGCGTCGCAGGGTCGGCCATCACGGACACGAGTGACGATGACGTCGAGGAGTCGACTGAAGGAGATTTCGCGCCCGTCCACACCAGCCTGTTCTCGCGGTGACGTCCGCCGCTCGACAGTCGCGGTCCCATCAGTGAGCCAGCACGCTGGCTGACGGGCGAGCTCGCGACGTCGCCGTGATCGACCGTTCCACCCGCCACACAAGCATTTATGTGATCTACAGCCGATAATTCACTCGATTATGCCAGAAGAGCCAACACACGACCGGGTCACCTTCGGGCAGACAGTGTACGACAGCGAGGGGAGCGAACTCGGAAGCGTTCGGGGATTCGACGAGCACGGCTTCTACGTCTCGACGGACGCGGGAATCACAGCCCTCTCGAGTGAACACCTCGCCAGTGACCTCCCTGGCGAGGCCGAGCTGATGTGGCGCTGCTGGTCGTGTGGCGAGATGGGACAGATCGAGCACCTCCCCGAGGAGTGCCCAGCCTGTGGGGCACCGAAAGAGGACATCTACTACTGGAAGGAAGACTGACGGAGTCGGCTAAGATCGGCCGTTACGTAGGTGAAACGGACGCGATTGCCACGTGTGACGGGGTCGGAGAGTTCGAGTCGTCGGACCCATTACAGTCTTCGAACGCTCAGTGAGCGCGCTTGACACAAGCTGTCAACGAACCCGTTTCACTCACTGGCACTGACCGATGCAGATCCGCGAATGAAATGCTGAGTAGCAAAAAGCATATCTCCCGGGATGCCTGACAGTGACATACTGCACCCCCATCATGAACGAAGTCCAACTTGAGGTCGCGAAGGCCTACCCGAACGACTCGGGACGGGGCATCGCGCGCCTCGATCCCGATACGCTGCTGCACCTGAAGCTCTCCCCCGGCGACATCATCGAGATCGAAGGGGCCGAGACCACCGCCGCGAAGGTCTGGCGCGCGGACCGACAGGACTGGAACACCGACACGGTCCGCATCGACGGCTTCACCCGCCAGAACGCCGACGTCGGCATCGGCGAACGCGTCGAGATCCGCAAGGCCGAAGCCGAGAAGGCCGACTCGCTCGTGCTCGCGCCGCCCGAAGAGGCGTCCGTCCAGTTCGGGTCGGACGCCGCAGGCATGGTCAAACGCCAGATCCTCAAACGCCCGGTCGTCGAACGCGACATCGTCCCCGTGATGTCCTCGACGAACCATCCGTTCATGCGCTCACCGGGCCAGGCCATCCCGCTGATCGCCGTCGAGACCGAACCCGACGGCGTCGTCCTCATCACCGAGGACACCGACGTCGAACTTCGGGAGGAGCCGATCTCCGGGTACGACAAGACCGGCGGCGGCATCACCTACGAGGACATCGGCGGCCTGGAGAACGAGATCCAGCGCGTCCGCGAGATGGTCGAACTGCCGATGAAACACCCCCAGATCTTCAAGAAACTGGGGATCGAACCGCCAAGCGGCGTCCTCCTCCACGGCCCGCCCGGGACGGGCAAGACCCTGCTGGCGAAAGCCGTCGCCAACGAAACCTCTGCGAGTTTCTTCTCGATCGCCGGCCCGGAGATCATCTCGAAGTACTACGGCGAGAGCGAACAGCAGCTGCGGGAGATCTTCGAGGATGCCACGGAGGAAGCGCCATCGATCATCTTCATCGACGAACTCGACTCCATCGCGCCAAAGCGCGAGGACGTCACCGGCGAGGTCGAGCGCCGTGTCGTCGCCCAGTTGCTGACGATGATGGACGGCCTCGAATCGCGCGGCCAGGTCGTCGTCATCGCCGCGACGAACCGCGTCGATTCGGTCGATCCCGCGCTCCGGCGGCCCGGCCGGTTCGACCGCGAGATCGAGATCGGCGTGCCAGACGAGACCGGGCGCGAGGAGATCCTCAAGATCCACACCCGCGGGATGCCCCTCAGTGACGACGTCGACCTCCCCGGATTGGCCGAGGACACCCACGGCTTCGTCGGCGCGGACATCGAGAGTCTCACCAAGGAGGCGGCGATGAAGGCCCTCCGGCGGTACCTCCCCGAGATCGATCTGGACGAGGAGGACATCCCGCCGAGTCTGATCGACCGGATGATCATCAAGCGCGACGACTTCAAGGGAGCACTCAGCGAGGTCTCTCCGTCGGCGATGCGGGAGGTCCTCGTCGAGTTACCCAAGATCAGCTGGGACGACGTCGGCGGGCTCGAATCGGCCAAAAACGACGTCCAGGAGTCCATCGAGTGGCCGATGACCAGCCCGGAGAAGTTCGAACGGATGGGTGTCCAACCCCCGTCGGGCGTCCTGCTGTACGGTCCGCCAGGGACCGGCAAAACCTTGATGGCCAAAGCGGTCGCCAACGAGACCGACGCCAACTTCATCTCGGTTCGTGGGCCACAACTGCTCAGCAAGTGGGTCGGCGAAAGCGAGAAGGCCATCCGCCAGACCTTCCGGAAGGCCCGACAGGTCGCACCGACGGTCGTGTTCTTCGACGAACTCGACTCCCTTGCCCCCGGCCGTGGTGGCCAGGGATCGGGTTCGAACGTCTCCGAGCGCGTCGTCAACCAGCTGTTGACCGAGATGGACGGCTTAGAGGACATGGAGGACGTGATGGTCATCGGCGCGACCAACCGCCCGGACATGATCGACCCCGCCCTCATCCGGTCGGGCCGGTTTGACCGGCTCGTCTACATCGGCGAGCCCGACGTCGACGGTCGCGAGGAGATCCTCCAGATCCACACGCGTGACTCCCCGCTCTCGCCCGACGTCTCGCTGCGCGAACTCGCCGAGATCACCGAAGGCTACGTCGGCAGTGACTTAGAGAGCATCGCTCGCGAGTCGGCCATCCAGGCCCTCCGCGAGGACGTGGACGCCGAAGAGATCGGGATGGCGCACTTCCGGTCGGCACTGGAAGGCGTCCGGCCGACCGTCACCGACGACATCCGCGAGTACTTCGAGCAGATGGAAGACCAGTTCAAGGGCGGCGGCCCCGACTCGCGCCAGCGCCACGGCTCCGACCGGATCGGCTTCCAATAAACGACCTTTTTTCACGGGGGCCTCGTGCTCGCCGGAGGCGAGCACTCTACCCCCGCCAAAAAAGCTCGGCCAAAAAAGCCGCCGGAGCGGGACGCAGTCCCGCTCCGGCTGTGAACCGGCACGCTCCGCGCGCCGGACAAGTTTCCTCAGGACCGCAACCAACGCCGGTTTTGCTGAACAACGATTCCACTCGAATCAAACCGGGGAATCAGCAAAGGACGAGGAAGAAGTTCTCCCGAAATGAGGACTGCACAAGAACCGCATTCTCGTTCGCGACCTCAATCGTCGTCCGCTGCATAGGAGGTGCTGGAACGCGACTGTGACGTGTTCGAATCGATATCCAAGCGGTCCAGGACGGCGAGCGTTCCTGCCGAATACGCGGTAAAGGACGCACCGAGAACCAGGAGGCCGAGCGCGAACCGAAGATCTACCGGAATGGGAAGTGCCGGTCCGACGCCAATGAAGGCAGCCAGTGAAACGACACCGACGCCGACGCCCGTCCATCGCTTGTCCGTCCACGACTCGCCGGTCGAGAAGGTGGGATACTTTCGCCGGATGTGGCGTGTGAGTCCGAGTGTCGTCACCCAGGTGACGGCCGTTACGACCGCGAGAATGACCTGCCCAACGAGCCAGTGGATCCCGACCCCGATCACCGCACCGACAACGAGCGCACTCGAGAGTTCTCGGTTTGGAGGGTTCATGTGCTCAAAGCGAACGGTTCACTGATAAAATTGATTGTCTGCAGAACTATCTTTGACAGCGAGAGAATCCCGCCGTTTACGGCGGGCGTGAATCGCGTACGCTCCGCTGGGGAACCTGCTACGTTACTGCTGGCTCTGAGTCTCTAACGCTTCAAGACCGGCTTCAAACACCTCTGTGTAGGCTTCCGTGAGATTCCGGTCGTTCGCTTCTGCGTAGTCTTTCACTCGGCCACCGAGTGTGTGCGAAATGTCGATGTTGGGGCGCATGACGAAAAGACTTTAAGACCGAAGGTATAATAATCTGTTGTCGTGAAGCGTGCCAACACGTTCGCCGTGCGCCCGCTCACTGATGACGATGAGCGGGTACTACGCGGCCTGTTGGACGCTTCTGCCGCTCTCTGGAATGAAATCAATTACCAGCGCCTCATGCGCTACAACGACGAAGACGGCTTCGAGGACGAAGGCGTATGGGACGCCAATACTGGCGCTCTCGAAGGCAAATACAAAGATGTTCTCGGCGCGTCCACCGCCCAGACTGTGCGGCGAGCAAACAGCGAGGCGTGGCGAGGGTTCTTCGAGAACAAGAAAGCGTACTACGACGAGTCGAACACGTCGGTTACGGAACACCCAGAACCGCCGGGCTTCCGTGGCAACCAAGACAACGGACGTGTCCTCAAAGGCGTAGTCCGAAAGGACGCATACAGCGTCGAATGGGGCGACCGCTCCCGGCTTGAGATGGTCGTCGGAGAACAACTCCGTGACAGGCACAACAGCCCGAAAAGCCGTCTTCGGCTCGAAATCGTTGGCGACCCGAACTGGCCTGACTACGAAGACCAAGGCCGACTAGAACTGTGGTACGACGAGACAGACAGCACCTTCCGAGCTTCCCAACCCGTGACTGTTTCTGCCGATGCACGGGACACTCCACTGGCTTCTGAAACAGCCGCTCTGGACATTGGTGCGAATAATCTCGTTGCCTGTACCACCACCACTGGCGACCGATACTTGTACGAAGGCCGCAAGTTGTTCCAGCGATTCCGCGAGACGACGCGAGAAATCGCTCGGTTGCAGTCGAAACTTGAAGAAGGCAGATACAGTAGCGAGCGTATCCGCCGATTGTATCGAAAGCGAACCCGTCGCCGCGACCACGCACAAGAAGCACTGTGTCGTGACCTGCTCGAACGGCTGTACGCCGAGGGCGTGGACACGGTATATGTCGGTGGCTTGACCGACGTGTTAAAAACGCACTGGTCGGTCGAAACTAACGCCAAGATCCACAACTTCTGGGCGTTCAAGCAATTCACCGAACGACTTGCGTGTACCGCCGAGGAATATGGTGTCTCGGTCGAGGTGCGTTCAGAGGCGTGGACGAGTCAAGAGTGTCCGCAGTGTGGTTCGACAGACCGAACGACACGGCATCAGGACACGCTCATTTGCCCGTGCGGGTTCGAGGGCCACGCCGACCTTACAGCGTCAGAGACGTTCCTAGAGCGCCACACCACGAAAGAAGTCAGGCGGATGGCACCGCCCGTGCGGTTCGAGTGGGACGACCACAACTGGTCAGAGTCACCACGCTCTCACCGTCCCAAAGAACAGCGCACAGACCCGAGTACCGTCCACAGTGACGGGAATATTGCTTCCGGGGAGTCTTAGACCGTTTGAGACTCCCACGGGAGAAACCGCGCCATTCACGGCGCGGAGGATGTCATTCGTGTGTCACGACGAATCCGAACTACCATTACCGGCGAAAATACCAACAGCAGCTATTGTCGCAGTGAGGGCGTGGACGCTTAGTCTATTGATATTATATTAGGATATTCGTTTAAATGCATACATAAGCGTTAATATACCCACACTGATCGCGATCATATGTATGTGAATGATGCACACAAAACTCGGGGTTCGACCGGCTGTCCGAGCGAGTAACCGATCGGTTCGGCCCGGCGGTGCCCTTCGGACGCAAGGTGAGCGCGAGCCAGGGGAGCGGCCGCCGAGTGGCGAGAATCAACCCCCACTCGACCGGCGAGTGAGTGACTGTCGGCAGTGCCCATACAAGAATGTCTGACCACATCGATTCCGGGGCGAGGTCGAACCGGGACGCGACAGTCAAAGAGGACGGGAGTTCGGTCCCGCTCCGTCGCAGCATCGAGGTGGAGTACTGGGTGATCGACGACGAGGGTCGATTGACCGATCCCGGGGACCTCACCGACGCGGGCGAGGGCGTCGAACGGGAGTTCATCGAGCCACTGCTGGAGATCAAGACCACACCCTGTGACTCCACGGAAGAACTCCGGACGGAGTTCTACGAGCGGCTGGATCGGGTGCTCCAGCTGGCAGCGGATCGAGACAGGCACCTCGTCCCACTCGGAACGCCAATCCACGACGGTGAGATCGCGGACCGGCCGGGAGAGAGAACGCGGATCCAGGATCGGGTCGTCGGATCGAACTTCGAGTACGTCCGTCACTGTGCGGGGACGCACATCCACGTCGAACAACAGCCGGGATACGTCATCGACCAGTTGAACACGCTGATCGCTCTCGATCCGGCCCTGGCACTGGTCAACTCTTCGCCGTACTTCGGCGGGGAACGTCTGACGACCGGCGCGCGCTCGCAACTCTACCGGCGGATGGCCTACGAGACGTTGCCACATCAGGGTCGACTCTGGTCGTACGCAGAGGATCTGGAGGAGTGGGCCAAGCGGCTCGAACACCGCTACGGCGAGTTCGTCACCCAGTCGATCATCACCGGGTTCGACCGCGAGCGCGTCGAGTCGTATTTCGGACCCGAAAGCGCCGTCTGGACGCCCGTCCAGCTTCGCGAGCGCTTTTCGACCGTCGAGTGGCGCTCGCCGGACGCCGCGCTCCCGAGTGAGATCCTTCGGCTGGCCGACGACCTCGCCGCCATCGTCGGCCGGGTGACGGAAGTACCAGTCCGGATCGAGGGTGAGCGAGGGCGGAGTACGTCGGGGGAAATCGTGCTGCCGGAGTTCGATGCCGTCGAGCGGTACGTCGAGACGGCGATCACTGACGGCCTCGACTCGACGGCCGTTCGAGAGTACCTCGACCGGATGGGATTCGACGTCGAGGCCTACGATCCCCTGGCGGGCGAGATGGACGCGCCGGCGGAGCTCACGGAATCACAGGCGCGAGAACGCCGCCTCGAATGCGCGGATCGCCTCGAAGCGGACGTCCGTCGCGTGAGTTCGCTCACTGCCGACTGAGTGTCGACTGACAGTGGCAAAAGATGACGGGGCGAAACAGTATTTCCCTGCGGAAACAGAGATGTGCACAAATGGACCGTCCACGTCTCGCACTGTTGAACGCGGCCCACGAAGCAGCGGACACGCGCCGGAATTTCGAGCGGGAACTGGACGCCGACCTGGACGTCTTTCACGTTCCGGAGGGGGAATTACCCGCGGGACTCCATTACGACGGGTTCGTCGTGACGGGATCGAGTGCCTCTGTCTACTGGGACCGTGAGTGGATCGGCGAGTTGAAGATCTGGGTCGGCGATGCGGTCCGGGCGGGACTGCCTGCGCTGGGCGTCTGTTTCGGCCACCAACTCCTCGCGGACGTCATGGGTGGCAGCGTCAAGGGTATGGGTGAGTACGAACTCGGCTACCGGCCGGTCCACCAGGACGGCACGAACCGACTGCTCGAGGGGATCGACGAGACGATGACGGTGTTCATGAGCCACTCCGATCACGTCACCGAGCCACCACCCGGGGCGACGGTGTTCGCGGAAAACGAGTACGGCATCCAGGGGTTCCGGAACGGGCGGGCCTTCGGCGTCCAGTTCCATCCCGAATACGACATGGACACGGCCGAGATGATAACACGCGGGAAATCCGACCAGGTGTCCCCGGAGCTGATCGAGTCCGTGCTCGACGGCATTCACTCGGAACACTACGCCAGGGCCTGTGAAGCCAAAGCGCTGTTCGATAACTTCCTCGCGTTCGTCAGGGAGACCCAACGAGCACGGGCCGACGCCGCGAGTTCGCGGTCGTGAGCGACTCTCGAACCCAGGGAGTTTTCAGCCTATAGCTCGCCGAGTTTCCGCAGCAGTTGCCCACGGTACTCCTCGTCACTCCGGACGCCCTTGCGTTCGAGGACGTTGCGCTGGAGTTTGTCGAGCGCGACGTTAAAAGCGGTCTTCGAGCCGTAGCCCTCGCCGGTGCCGGCGACCTGGCCCTTGTTGGTTCGAAGGCGGATCTGACAGTTGATCAGGGGCGTCCCACGGAGTTTCTCCTTGTGTTCCTGGAATCGGACGTGGGCGTGTTGCACTTGCATCGCCTGGTACTTGTCAGCGACGTCCTCGATCCCGACGCGGACGTCCTGGCGGGAGAGGGTATCCAGCAGGTTGATGTTCGTGATCTGGACGTCCATGTGTTCCTCCTCGGTGAACGACAGCGCCCGGAGGACGTCCGTCTTGGTGATGATGCCGGCGACCAGCGAGTCGTCGTGTTCGGGCGTGACGACGAGTCCGGCGTAGTCGTTCTCGAGCATCCGGCGGACGGCGTCCTCGACTGACTCGTCGATGGTCGTCGTCGCGACGGGACTGCTCATCACGTCGTAGACGGGCAGATCGAGGACGCGGTCGACGTCGCCGGCGCGCTCGCCGGTCGTCGCCTTGTCCATGTCCCGGACGACAACGTCGACGATGTCGTGGCGGGTCACCATCCCCGTCAGCTTCCCGTCGTCACTCAGGACGGGGAGCCGAGAGATGCCGTGCTCGCGTAGCTTGTTGATCACCTGGCCGACTTCAGTGTCCTCAGTGGCCGTGACGACGTCACCGGTAAAGATCTGCTCGACAGTGAGGGCGTCGAGGTTGTCGATGACGGCCTCCAGGATGTCGTCGTCAGTGATGACGCCCCAGAGCTTGTTGGCCTCGAAGACAGGTGCGACCTTGGTCCCGCTCTCGACCAGGACGCGTGCCGTCTCGCGGACGTCACCCGTCCGTTTGACCTTCGGCGCGTGTTGCATCAACGCAGCGGCCTTGGCCCGATCCTCGACGTGTGACTGGACCAGTTCCTTCTGGGTGATGACGCCGGCGTACTCACCCGCCTCGGTGACGATAATTCCTTTCGGGTTCTCTCGTTCGAAGATCGACCGGACTTTGCCCAGGCGCTCGTCCGCGTCGACCTCGATGTAGTCGCGGGTGGCTATATCAGCAATATCCATCGTACCAATCGTATTTCGTCGGCAGGGATTATCAATCTTGGTTTGAATACACATGACGTGGCACGATGATTGGACTGCAGTCGGGACAATCCCGTGGGCCTACAGCGATCGGACGGTTGCCGTCAACGTCTTGCTCGCCTCGGGGAGTGCCTGTGCGACCGCCGGGCTCAGTCCGTCACCATACCCGGTCTCGGCCGGCTGGACGCCGACGACGCGGATCGTCGTCGCCGTCTCCGCCAGCCCGCCACCCAGTTCGATGAGTTCGAACGGGTCCGTGGCGTGGGTTCCCCGCCGCTCGGTGATCTCGGTCGTGTCCGCCGGATCGAACACCGCGACTTCACCGGGATCGCCGCCGAAATCCACAGCGTCGACGATCACGACGGCCGCGTAGTCCGCGACGACGTGCACCAGATCGAACCCCGCGTCGCCGAGGTCGAGACAGTCCACGGTGGGCAATTCGCGATCGCGAAGCCGATCGACGAGTGCAGGACCGATCCCGTCGTCTCGGCGGTAGGGATTCCCGAGCGCGACGATGGCGCGATCGGCGGTCATAGTCGATCCCATCGCATGTGGATCCCTACAGTCGTCATGCCACCTCACCGACGAACTCGACGTCGAGGTAGTGCGTCGAACAGGAGATACACGGGTCGTAGGCTCGCACGAGCATCTCCAGGGTGTGCTTGACGTCGTCTTCGGGTTGTTCGACGATCGTCGGCACCAGCGTCTCCATGTCGCGCTGGATGTTGCCGTGGTTCTGGTTGGTCGGAATGACACAGTTTGCCTCGGTCACCTCGCCAGCGTCGTCGTAGGCGTACTCGTGGAAGAGCACGCCGCGAGGTACCTCGATGGCCCCGATACCACGCCCGGCGGTCGGGTCGATCTCCGGGACGTGATAGTTCGACTGGGGGGCGAGTCCGTCGGCAAGCAACGCCTCGATCAGCCGGACGGACTCGGCGAGCAGGTGCGCGACCTCGACAAGTTGGGCGACGTTGTTCAGGTACGGATTGTGGACTGGCGCGTCCAGGCCGAAGCGGTCGGCGATGTCCGCCGCCCGCGGGGCGAGTTGCTCGGCGTTGTTGTTGAAGCGGGCGAGCGCCCCGACCATGTACGAATCACGCTCGTGCCGCGCGAACTTCGCCGTCGAGTGCTCGACGACGTACTCGTTGGCCACGTCCCGGTAGTCGGAGACGGGAATCTCGCCCACGTCCGAGGAGTAGATCGTGCCCTCGGTGAAGGCGTACTCCTCGGGATGTGTCAGCGAGATGTATTCGGTCTCGCGCTCGAAGGCGGGGAGTTCGTCGGCCAGCACCGCGAGCAGGTCCGCGAGTTCCGCGACGGCGTCCCAGCTATTGAGAAGCCGATCGAGGAGGGTTTCGAGTTCGCGCTCCTCGGGAAGCTGGGAGAACCCACCGGGGAGTAGCCGCTGGGCGTGGACTGAACGGCCAGTGACGACTTCGGTCAGCTCGTTACCCAGCCGGTGGAGGTCGATCACCGTCTCCAGTTCGTCCGGATGGGTCTCGGCCAGCGGCAGGACGGACTTCTCGCCGACAAGGTCCGGCAACGCGAGGTAGCCCAGGTGCAGGACGTGACTCTGGAGCGTCTCGCCGTAGAGCGCGAGCTTGCGGAGACGCCGGTCCTGCTCGGAGACTGAGACGCCCATCGCAGCCTCGGTCGCCTGTAGCGAGGCGATAGTGTGGCTGACCGAGCAGATGGCACAGATGCGCGAGGTGACGTGATGGGATTCGCGGAACGACCGGCCGACGAGCATCGACTCGAAATATCGTGGGGATTCGACGACCTGCCACTCGCAGGTCTCGAGTTCGCCCTCGTCGACGTTCACCACGATCGAGCCGTGACCCTCGACGCGCGTCACGAGGTCACCGTCGACGTCGATCGTGTGGCTCATCGGTCACCTCCGTCGCCGAGGGGTCGCTGTTCATCGTCGGCGACGGGTCGGTTCCCACCGTCGGCGACCGTTCGCTGCTCGCGTTGCCAGCCCCAGTAGAGTTGGTACTCCTCGATGACTTCTTCGGTCGTCAGGCCCTGGGCCTCGAGGACGTCCGTGTAGGCGTCCTCGTTCGGATGGTCGACCATGCCCCGACAGCCCCAGCAGTGGGTGCCCGCCGAGACGCAGGTCGCCGAACAGCCGCCGCGCGTGATCGGCCCGAGGCAGGTCTCGCCGCGCTCGAACGCACACGTGTTCTCCTCGAATTTGCACTCCAGGCAGACGGGATAGTTGGGGATCGACGGTTCGGCCCCGTTGACCAGCGCCGTGACCGCCTGGACGAACTCCTCGCGGTCGATCGGACAGCCGGGGATCTCGTAGTCGACCGCGATGACGTCCCCGATCGGCCGGGCGGTCGGATAGGACGTGATCGAATCGGCGTCCTCCCCATAGACCCGCTCCTTGACCGTCTCGAAGTCCTGGTCGTTCCGGAGGGCGTTGATCCCCCCGAAGGCGGCACACGAGCCCAGCGCGACGACAACGTCGGCGTTTTTCCTGATTTGAGTCAGCCGACGTTCGTCGTGACCCGTCGCGACGCCGCCCTCGACGAAGGCGATCTCGTAGTCGTCGCTATGGTCGGTCATAGCTTCACGGAAGCTGACGACCTCGACGACCTCGACGAGATCGAGCAGCCGGTCTTCGAGGTTGATCACCTGTAACTGATCGCCCTCACAGCCTGTGAAGTCGAAGAAGGCGACTCGGGGTCTATCCCGCGGTCGCCGCCCGTCGCCGTCCGACGGCGTGCTCGCGTCGCTCATACTTCCGCCTCCTCCTTGTCGCGGACGGTCGGATAGTGAAACACCGGCCCGTCGAGACAGACGTACAGTTCGTTGAGTTGGCAGTGCCCACAGAGCCCCCGCCCGCAGTGCATGTTGCGTTCCAGAGAGAGGTAGATACGGTCGTCGGCAAGTCCCTTCTCCCGCAGGGCCTTGATGACGAAGCGGTACATCACGGGCGGGCCACAGACGAGTGCGACCGTGGTTTCGGGGTCGAATTCGAGTGGCGGGATGAGCGACGTAATGACACCGGTATTGCCGTCCCACTCCTGTCCCTCGGGCACCTCGTCGACTGTCTCGCGGTAGTCCATGGTGTCGGTGGCGGCCCACGACTCGAGTTCGTCCGGGAACAGCTGTTCTGCCGGCTCGGTACAGCCGTACAGCGTCGTCAACTCGCCGAACTCCCCGGGGCGATCCAGGGCGTAGTTGATCACCGAGCGCAACGGCGCGAGCCCGATCCCGCCAGCGATAAACAGCAGATCCTCGCCGGCCAGCGCCTCGACGTCGAATCCCTGGCCGTACGGGCCACGGATGCCGACCACGTCCCCCGATTCCAGGTCGTGGATGGCGTTGGTCACGTTGCCGACTGCGCGGATGCACAACTCGAAGGGGCCCGCTTTGGTCGGCGAGGAGGCGATCGAGAACGGAGCCTCGCCGACGCCGGGGACGAACAGCTGGACGAACTGGCCGGGCTCGTGGTCCAGGCTGACGCCGTCGGGCAGGTCGATCACGAACAGCTTGTCGTCTTCCGTATGCCGGTCGATCCAGACGATCCGCGCTTCAGTGGGTTGGTACTCGTTTGTTCCGTGTTCGAAGCGGTTTCGGGCCTGGCTACGCATAGTGGGCCTCCCGAAGTTCGTTGTAGACCTCACAGGGATCGGCCACGTCGGCGACGCAGTGGCGGGTACACCGGCCACAGCCGACGCAGGCGATGTCGCCGTAGCGTTCGTAGATGTACCAGCCCTTGCGCATGAACCGGTGGCGGTGGCGTTGAGCGACCTCCTCCCGGAAGTTCTCGCCCTGAGCGACCGTCGCGAAGTCCTCCAGCAAACAGCCGTCCCAGCGTCGTTCCTGTCGACCGCTCTCACCGTCGAGGTCACGGATCATGTCCACGCTGAAACAGAAGCAGGTCGGACAGACCACGTTGCAGGTGCCACACGAGAGACACTGCTCGGCGTACTCGGCCCAGAAGTCCATGTCGTCGTAGCTGGCTTCGAGCAGCGTCGGGAGTTCCGCCGGCGGGAACGCGAGCTCGCGGTCGAACTCGGCTTCGAGGTCCGCCTCGATCTCGGCGACGCGCTCGATTTCCTCGGCGCTCGCGTTCCGCGTCGACACTGACTCCAGCAGCTGATCGCCCTCGAAGGTCCCGATGTCGACGGCGAAAGCGTCGCCGAGATCGGTCACCATGAGGTCGTAGCCCGAGTCGACCGTCGCCGTCCCCATGCTCGCGGCGAAACAGGTGTCGGCCACATTCTGGGGCGTGAGGCCGATCAGCACGGAGTTCTCCCGTTTGCGACGGTACGGTTCGTCCTGGAGCGTCTCGATGAAGATCTTGTCGAGATGCTCGATCGCTACCAGGTCGTACGGGTGGACGCCGACGATAACGTGGCCCGTCGGATCGGCTTCGGCCCGCATCTCGTAGTCGTCCTCGTCCCGATCGTAGGTCAGCAGCGTCTCGCGCTGTGGCATGACGTACTTCTTCGGCGAGAGTGCCGTCAGGTCGTACTCCAGGGCGAGGTCGTCGGCCGATTCCAGGCGATCGAAAACGTACTGTTCGCCGTCCTCCTGTACCCCAACCACGTCTCGCGGATCCGACGCGATCAACGCCTCGATCAACGTCGTGAAGTCCGATCGGTCGATGACTTTCATGCTCGTGTTCCCCGAGACGGCGCGAGATCGACGCTCACTCGTCTCTTAGCCGTCAGGAGACCAAGCGGAGGCGTAAGTCCCCCGGCCGTTCTCAGTTAATGAGAATTTATCATTATAATGGTCGTCCCTTGCGTTTTCCGCGACAGCTCGCTGATCCCGAACGAAGCACTTTACCTCCTTCTCGCCCGATTTCCCGGTAATGGGAACGATTCGGATCGTTACAGGGACAGGCCACGGGCCGACGCCGACAGCCGCCTACGACGCCGCCCTGGCCGAGGCTGGCGTCCACAACTACAACCTCGTGAGGCTATCGTCGGTCATCCCCGCCGACGCGACGATCGAGCGCGTCGGAACGGCCCCGGACCTCGGACCGGTCGGAAACGGGCAGTACGTCGTCCAGGCAGCGGAGACGACCGACGAGGGCGAGGCAGCGGCGGCGATCGGCTGGACGCGCGAACCCGATGGCCCGGGGATCTTCTATGAAGTCTCCGGATCGAACGAGGATCGCGTTCGAGAGGACGTCCGGACAGGGCTGGCGGCCGGCCGTGACCTCCGGGAGTGGGCCTTCGGCGACGATCACGTCGAAATCACGACCGCGCACGCGGACGACGACTACGTCTGTGCGATCGTCCTGGCGGTCTACGGACGCAGCCACTCGCTGATCGAGGCCTGACAACCAGCGCCGCCTCTCCTGACGATCCGTCGTCTCGGAAACACGAGTCGGCGAGTTTATAACGACCCCTCGCGTACACCCGGAGACGATTCATGTATGGAAACTCGCCGTTCTCCGGGCAGGCCGAACCCGAGGTCGAACTCACGCCGGAGGAACGTCGATCGCTCCGGAGTGATCTCTCCCGCGTCGCCGCCAAGACCCGGGAGTTGCTGCCTGGCGAGTTCGTGGTCGGGTCGGAACTGTCGAACGGTGCGGGCGGTCCCGAGGCGATGATCGCCGTCCAGCCGCCGATCGGGTCGCCGGTCAGTGCCGGGTACACGCCCGATTCGGATACCAACCTCCGGATCGACGACCAGGAGTGTGCGGATCTCGCCCAGGGACTCGCGGCCAGCGCGGCGTTGCAGGTCAAGCAAGCGATGGGCGACGACGACACGCCGACCGCGCAATAAGCCCCCTTCTCCTACGTTCGAGTCGACGTTCAGGACGTTTCGCCGACTGCAGCAGCGAAATCAGTCGCCACGTCGCCGACGACCGTCTCGGCACGGTCGATCCCCGGCGAGGTCGCGAACCCGTGGATCATGTCCGGGTAGTGGCGATGCGTGACGTCGACGCCATCGGCGTCGAGTTGTTCGGCGTAGGCGATGCCACCGTCCCGGAGCGGATCGAACCCCGCAGTCACGATCGTCGCGGGGGCGACACCCGCGAGATCACAGGCGTTGGGCGGATCGGCATAAGGATTGCGCTGGTGGATCTCGCCGTCGTAATAGCAGTCATCGAACCATTCGAGGTCCTCGCGGGCCAGGACGATCCCGTCGTTCTCGCGGACGGAGTCCTGGTCCTTGCGGATCCCGACCCCGGGGTAGAGCAGCGCCTGGTAGTCGAGATCGGGGTCGCCCCGGTCCCGGGCCATGAGTGCGACGACGGCCGCGAGGTTCCCGCCGGCGCTGTCGCCCGCCACCGCGAGTGTCCCGTCTGAAGCGAGCCGGTCTGGGTTGTCCGCGGCCCACTGGGTGGCTGCAAAAGCGTCCTCGACGGCCGCCGGAAACGGGTGTTCGGGTGCGAGACGGTAGTCGACGGAGACGACGACCGCCCCCGATTTCCGGGTCAACTGCCGGCATAGCCAGTCGTGGGTCCCGATACTCCCGAGGACGAACCCACCGCCGTGACAGAAGACGATCGTCGGGTACGGCCCGGGCGCGTCCGGCCGGTAGAGTCGAACGGAGATGTCACCGTCGGGCCCCGGAATCGATCCGTCCGTCGTCGCGCCGACTGCCGGCGGATCGCGGTTGCCGATCCAGGTACTCACCCGTTGGAGCAAGCGCAACACCCGGTGATCGTGATCGGAGATCGGCGAGATGCCGAGCCGTCGCTGTCGCCGGTGGACGGCCCGTGCCTGAGGATGCATTTCGTCGGCACGCATTGACGACGAGTCGTGGAGCGAACACAAAAATATAGTGGGCAACGTTCACCGCTGTGGACGGACGCCCAGAGGACTCAAGACGAACGGGTCGCCAGTAGCGCGGCGACCGTGCCGAGGACCGCTCCGAGAACGCCACCGCCGGCGGACCCTGTCTGTAGCCCCGTCGTGAGCGCCGCGTCGACGCTCCAGGCAGCGACGACACCGACGCCAGCCCCGACCGCGAGGCCGAGGAGCATCCCGACGGCGACGGTCAGTAGCTGCGGCCGATCTCGAGTGGTGAGGCCGGGCGCGATCCGCGCCAGCGCCGCACCCACGATGATCCCGGCAGCCACGCCATACCCAGCCCCGCTGGCGACGTCACTCCCGGCCACCACTGCCGTCGTCGTCCCCACACCGGCACCGAGTGCGATGCCCGCCCCCACGACTTGTGTGTCAATTTCAGCCATGTGCTGTCTGCAGACCGACGTATCGGAGGAATATCGCCGTTTCGGTGTCCGGGACAACGGGGGTACCGACCGGGAAGTGCCCCAAAGAACCAGGACCTCAAGCCATCACTCGCGGTCCTCGAGTGCGGCGACGTCGGCGGCCCGGACCTCGCGGTCGTCGGGCAGCGCGTCGATGCAGTCCGAACACAGGAAGTGCTCGGTCCCGTCGGCAAGTTCGAGCGTCATCCCGCCGGTGGCCGACTGGGCCGAACTCCACATGTCGCCGATCCCGCCGGCGATCCGCACCTCGCGGCCACAGCCGTCACAGGGATCGGTCGTCATGACGAATCGTCGACGCCGTCGGGATCGGGGATCTGTTGGCTTTCGAATCCGGGATCGACGTACTCCTCGCGTTCGCCCTCGGAGACGAGCGACCAGTCCTCGAGTTCTGGCTCGGCGTAGCTTCCCTCCCACTCCGCGAACCAGTAGACGAACTCGTCGATCTCGAAGCGGAACGCGAAGTCTTCGACGGTCACTTCCTCGCCATCGGGCGTTTCGAGGACGTCACCGACACCGAACTGGGCGTAGCGAGTGAACTCGATGGCCAGGTTGTGCTTGCGGTTCTCTGGGAAGTTTGCGGTCATGGTTCCCCATTTGACCAGCCGTCAGTAAGCGCTTTCGCCGCCGACGAGCGTCCGAGATCGAAATGACACCCAGCAACATTTGAACGGTGCGATACGTCTTTGCGGATCGATACCGAGGAACACGCATGGCGATCGCCCGTCACCGGTCAGGCACCGTCCCGGCGGCCCGGGCGCTGGCGTCGCAGATCCATCCGGTGTTCATGCTGCCGCCGGTTGCCGTCTCACTGACGGGATCGTTACTCGCCGCCCGGGTGACGGGGTCGTTCACTCCGACAGTCGCCGCGCTGCACGCGACGGCTATCTTCGCGGCCGTCTACACGGCGCACGTCAAGGACGGCTACGTCGACTTCTTCGTCCGGAGCGAGGACGACGACCACCCGCTGTCGGTCATCGGGTGTCGACTTGCGCTGGTCGCGGCCGGCGTCCTCTTCGTGGCGGCGCTGGCTGGCGTCTTCCTGACCGCGGGCGCAGGGGCCGCCGCGCTGACCGCGCCGACGTGGGCGCTGGGATACTTCCACGCGCCGCAGCTGGACACCCATCCCGTGACGGCGACCGGCGGCTACCCGGCCGGGATCGCCCTGTCGGTACTGGGCGCGTACCTCGCTGGGGCCGGCACGCTGACGCCGACCGTCCTCGGACTGGCGGGCGTGTTACTCGCCGTCCTCCTGGGGATCAAGATAATCGACGACGCCCAGGATCTGACGTACGACCGCTCGATCGAGAAGCGGACCGTGGCCGTCGTCCTCGGTCCAGGGCGCGCCCGTCGACTGGCGGAGGGACTGCTGGCCGGCGGATTGCTCGCCGTGGTCAGCCTGGCCGCCGTCGGCGTGTTCCCGACGGGGAGCGTCCTCGCTGTCTTTGCGTTCGGTGCCGTGGCGGCGATCGCACGCCGTGCCGAGCCACGGCTGGCGACGATGTTGCTCGTCCGTGGCGCGTACGTCTTCCTCGCCCTGTTGCTGGTCGCGCTGTGGTACCGCCCGTTCGCCGGGGCGCTGCCCGTCGACATCGGCGTCCTCGGCCCCTACACGTACCTCGCGACGGAGGTGGCTTTCGGCGCGCTCGCGTTGACGTTACTCGTCCGGGCCGAAGCGCTCGCGAGGGCAGCGCGGACGATCGCCGTCCTCTACCCACTGGCGTACGTCTGGGACTGGTACACGCTCACAGTGGGCGTCTTCGCCATCGAGTTACGGACCGGCGTCGACTTCCTGGCGATCCCGATCGAGGAACACCTGTTCATGATCGTCGTCCCCGCGCTGGTGCTCGGGATCCACGAGACACTCACGGCGACGGACTCCCCACGACAGTGACGTCGACCAGCAACGTCGGCAGCCGACCGTCTCCAGGTCGCTCGTACCGATATTCGATGCGAACGACCTCGCCCGCGCGGACCAGCACGTTGTCGCTACGCCGGAAACACACCCGGCGCGATCATCCCCCTGATCCCGTCGCCACATCGTAGTCACGGCCGTATACCAGCCGTGACTCCACCGCGGTCACCTCACAGTGCTCGATTGTGGGCATCGTGTCGCGGATCCCTGCGACCGGGCTTGTAGGTATCTAGGAGGGCTCGGGAGTTGCAGGGAGGACTCCCGACGTGACTGAGGACTATGTCGATTGGGGAGGTCTCCGGAGTCAGGTTCACCCGGGCGCGATCACTACCCCGACGTTTCGTATCGAGAGTCCGTCGCCTGCTTCGACTCTGTCAGCCATCCAAGTGGCTTCGAAATCCACCGCAATAGGCTATAGAGACTGCTCGCGGGTGGGCTTGGCACCCGTGGTACGCCATCTCTCGGAACCCTTATACATCGGGCTCTCATTGGTAGAATTGCAATGGCAACTGGTACGGTCGATTTCTTCAACGACACTGGCGGTTACGGTTTCATCGAGACTGAGGATGCGGACGAAGACGTATTCTTCCACATGGAAGACGTCGGCGGCCCGGACCTCGAGGAAGGACAGGAAGTCGAATTCGACATCGAACAGGCCGAGAAGGGCCCCCGCGCGACCAACGTCGTCCGCCAGTAAGGCTTCGACGCGACTCGCGATTTCCTAATACACTATTTATCCCACTGAGCCCTTGGCTTCGTGAACGAGCGCTCTCCGGTCACTTCGTGACGTCGGCCAGCGGCACCAGCCGGTGTTCCATCGTCGGCTTCGTATATCCACTGGACTCCTCGGTGACGCCAGCAGTGAAGACTTTCACCCGTTGCTGGAGGACGTGGGGTTCACCCTGGTTGTCGTGGATCACGTCGATCGAGCGCCAGGCTTCCGATTCCATACGGGAACACGCGGCGGCCCGGGAAATAAGACTTCACCCGTCGGCTGGGGGTCAGACACCGGGTTCTGCCAATCGTCGATCAGGCTAGAAGGGCACAACGTTGATTCGAGGGGCGTGAGAAGTCGAAGTCGATGGTCGCACTTGCCCTCCTGTTTTCGGGTGTCCTCGCAGTCGCCGGCCTGGCCCTGATCGCGCTTGGAGCACGAGAGTTGTGGTTCGCCTGGCAAATTTACCGTGGCGAACCCCTCGCTGTCTACGAACTCCCGAACGAACCCGGCCCGGTCGAAGTCCAGGGTGTGGCGGAGTCTGGCGAGGGGACGGTCGCGTCTCCAATCACCGGGTCGGCGTGTCTGCTCTGTGAGTGGGAGGTACAGGAACGCCGAACGACCAGCGCGGGCAAAGGGACCAACACGTACTGGAAGACGCTCGACGAGGGGCTTCTCGGCGGTCCGTTCCGACTCGCCGACGACACCGCGAGCTGTCGGGTCGAACCTGCCGGGTCCGTCCGTCACCTGGAGGCACAGACAGTCACGGTCCCCGGCGGGACGGCGCTGCCGGATCGACTTGCCGAATTCGTCGCGGGGAATCCGAACGTCGCCGCCCAGGATGGGACGATCGACCTCGGCGTGACGGAACTCCGGATGGGAAACGATCAGCGATTCGTCGAGCGCCGGCTCGATCCCGGCGAGGAGTGTTTCGTCTATGGCCGGGCCCACTACGACGCCGGGGCTGGCCGTCGAGGTGGCGAGGTCAACGTCGTCATCAACGGTGACGGGGTCCGACGGTTTCTGATCGCCGACGATCGCGAGCGTGGCGTCGCCTGGGAGGTGGCAAAGATCGGTGTCGTCCCCGTCGCGATCGGACTCGGGCTGCTCTCGCTTGCGCTGATCGTCGTATAGGGGTCCCACGGGTGAGCGAAGACGTCACTGATACTGTCGAACAGTGACTCCCGGGACCACCGTGTTTTTGGCCCTACCGACCAAAGGGGTGAGTATGTCAGCACTCCGCGATGCACTTTCGGACCTCCCGGAGGCCGTCTTCGCCGACCTCCTGGAATCGGAAGAAGCGTACCTGCTGGTGATCGATTTGCCGGGGGCGACCGCCGAGACGGTCGACGCACACACCGAGGGCCATCGGCTCAGCATCGAGGCACGTCGCGCCAAGGACCTCCCGACCGACTTCGAGTACGTCTCCGAGGAACGCTCGCTGTTCCTCGACGTGGACCTCCCGCTGCCACCGGACGTCGAAGCCGACGGGATCTCGGGCGCAGTCGACCGTGGCGTCCTCCAGATCACTCTCCCGAAGACGTCCAAGACGGCAACCGAGTCGATCCCGATCGAGGACGCCTGAGGCGGGTGTCGAGTCGGTGTCCCTCCGCTCCTATCGACGGTTCTTCACCGTCCTTCTCGAGTTCCTGCCGCTGGCGATCACGTACGCCCGCGACCGCCGACGGTTCCTCCTGTTCGGACCGAGTCGGTCCGTGTCGTCGGCCCAGCGCCACGAGCGTGCATCGACGTTGTTGGGGTCGCTGTTGACGCTCGGCCCGACGTTCATCAAACTCGGGCAGATGCTCTCGACCCGGCCGGATATCCTGCCGCCGGAGTACGTCACCGAGTTCTCCAAACTCCAGGATCGCGTCCCGCCGGCCGACTGGGACGACGCGAGAGCGGTCGTCGAAGCCGAGCTGGGCCCCGTCGAGGAGCGATTCAGCGACTTCGATACCGAGGCTATCAGCGGGGCGAGCCTTGGACAGGTCTACTACGCCGAGATAGATGGTGACCCGGTCGCCGTCAAAGTCCGTCGGCCGGGCGTCGAGGAGTTGGTCCGGGCCGACCTTCGCGTGCTGCGGTGGATCCTCCCGATCTTGCTTTACTTCGTTGATGACGCCCGGTCGTTCTCCTTGGAGACGCTCGCCGACGAGTTCGACCAGACGATCCGCCAGGAGATGGACTACGAGCGGGAGGCCCGAATGTTGACGGAGATCCGCGAGAACTTCGACGACGACGACGCGATCCGGATCCCGCCCGTCGTCGAGTCCCATTCGACCGAGCGCGTGTTGACCATGGAATACGTCCCGGGTACGAAGATCAGCGACGTCGAGCAACTCGACGGGAAAGGGATCGACCGGAGTCGACTCGCGGAGACGCTCGAACGGGCGTACTTCCAGATGATCGTCGAGGACGGCGTCTACCACGCCGACCCACATCCCGGAAACCTCGCCGTCCAGGACGACGGGACCCTGGTGTTTTACGACTTCGGGATGAGCGGCAGAGTCGATTCGTTCCTGCAAGAGAAGATCATCGACTTCTACATGGCCGTCGCCGAACAGGACATCGACGCCATCCTCGACGCGTTGATCGAGATGGGGACCCTCTCCCCGGAAGTCGACCGGCAGGTCATGGCTGACGTGATGGAACTCGCCATCGCGGACGCGCGTGGCGAAGACATCGAACAATATCGCGTCCAGCAGATCATCCAGAGCGTCGAGGACACGATCTACGAGTTCCCGTTACGACTGCCGGAGAACCTGGCGCTGGTCCTCCGTGTCGCGACTGTCGTCGAGGGAGTCGCCGTCACGCTCGACCCCGACTTCGATTTCATCTCGGTCGCGACCGACTTCCTTCGAGAGGAAGGGTACCTCGAAGAGAGTGCCCGGCAGTTCGTCTCCGATCGCGTCAACGAGGTCAGAGACGCTGGCCGATCGGCCGTCAGGGTGCCACCGAAGCTCGAAACCACGCTCGACCGGATCGACCGCGACGACTTCTACGTCCGGGCGGACATTGAGGACTCGGACAACCTGCTGGACGTCCTGGCGACCCGGCTGATCCTGGGGATGGTGGCGACCGGCGGGTTCGTCTCGACTGCGCTCTTGCACTCGTTTTCGACGGTGCGGGCGACGCTGCTCGCTGCCCTGCTGACGACGGTCGCGCTATTTGCCCTCTACCGGTCGTTCCGCAAGCGACGGTCGATCCGGGCGAAGCCACAGTTCACCCGCCAGCAAATGCGCCAGCGCGAATCGGCCGAAGAGTCAGAGCCCCCCTCGATCGGGGCGGACGGACCGATCGACGAGGAAGAAGCGGCACGGGTTGAGGAAGACCGCTGGACATGAGGGGCCAAACCGACCGGAACGCAACCCAACGCGTTCCAAACCGTTTATACTCGTCCCCGGATAATCCCGCCACATGGCAAAACAGCAGACCGAGGTTCGGGAACTCGACGAGGGGAGTTACGTGATGATGGACGACGAGCCGTGTAAGATCACCGCTTACAGCACGGCCAAACCCGGGAAGCACGGCAGTGCGAAGGCCCGCATCGACGGCAAGGGCGTCTTCGACGGGAAAAAGCGCAGCCTCTCCCAGCCGGTCGACGCGAAGATCTGGGTCCCGATCATCGAGCGCAAACAGGGCCAGGTCGTCTCTGTCTCGGGCAACGACGCCCAGGTCATGGACTTAGAGACCTACGAGACGTTCACGATGCGCGTCCCCGAAGACGAGAGCCTCTCGCCCGACGACGAGATCGAGTACCTCGAACTCGAAGAGCAGCGCAAGATCGTATAGATGGTCTTCCCCGGCGCGAGTGCCGACCGGGAGGCGGCCGCCTACGCGGTCGTCGGAGCGCCACTGGACGTCTCGACGACGTTCCGGCCCGGCACTCGCTTTGGCCCCGCTCGCGTCCGGGAATTCGCGGCCACCTTCGAGGACTACGACCACCACACGGACAGTCACTTCACCGACTGTGGCGTCTACGATAACGGTGACGTCGGGGCGGTCGGGGCACTCAACGACGCCGAGGAATACCTCACATTTCTGGAAGGCGAACTGGCAGAGATGCGGCGCGACGGAATCGCTCCCCTGCTGGTCGGCGGTGAGCACACTGTCACCGTCGCGGGCGTCCGGGCCGTCGACCCGGACGTCTTCGTCTGTCTCGACGCCCATCTCGACCTCCGGGAGGCCTACGCCGGCAACCCGCTGAGTCACTCGACGGTCACCCGTCACGCCCTGGAGACCGCCGATCGCGCGGTGATCCTCGGGGCACGAGCCGGCAGCAAATCCGAGTGGGAACGCGCCGACGCCGAGGACGTGACGGTCGTCCCGCCGGGAGAGGTGGGTGAATGGACTCCCGATTTCGCGGACGAATCGGTCTATCTCAGCGTCGACGTCGACGCCGCCGACCCCGGGTTCGCGCCCGGAACTGGAACGATGGAGCCCTTCGGCCTGACGCCGCGGGAGATGCACGACGTGGTCCGGTCGGTCGCACCCCACGCCGAGGCCTTCGACGTGGTCGAGGTCAACGACCGCGACGACGGCCAGACCGCGACGCTGGCGGCGAAGTTCCTGCGGGCGTTCGTCCACGAGCACGCAGCGGCGGACGACAATGAGTGATCGCGCCGTGAGCGACAGAACTGCGTAGCTTTTTGCCACCCCGGCCGCGAGTAGGTCACATGGATCGACTGGCGTCGTGTTACTTCTGTGGCGTCGCGGTCGACGCACCGCTCGAAGAGTACCCCGTCGTGCCCCGCGATCTGCGTCCGTCCGTCGAAAACCAGCAGACTGTCGTCCTGTGTCCGCAGTGTCGGCGCAAGCTCTCGACGATTGTCGACAGCGTGGTCACGGCGGCGACGGACCCCGACCAAACGACGATTTCGGGGGGCGAATCGGACACCAGCACGTTCGAGAGCGCAGCCGGCGAGCAACCGACGGAAGACGTCGAATCGACCGCGGACCGTCCGGCGGATGGGTCGCTAATCGAGGGGTTCGGTCACGACGACGAGCCATCGCTCATCGAGGTGGAAGGAACACCGGAAGACGACGATCCGACCACGGGCGACAAACTGAATGCTGCGGACGAAAGCGGGCGCTCGGAATCGGACACCGGAGACACTGAGAGCGTAGACCCGTCAGGAGAGTCCACCACGACTGATACGACAGAGAGAACGGACGCTGACAACGACGACGCCGGAACAGCCAACACCGCAGGGGAGGAGATGTCCGATCAGGATTTCGACCGGTCGGCGTACAATCGCGTCGTTCGACTCCTCCAGAACCGCAGCTTTCCGCTCGATGTCGACGAAATCACGACGATCGCCGGCAGCGCCTACGAAATCGAGCGCCGCGAAACCGAGGCGATCATCGACGCGCTGGTCGATCGTGGTGTGATCGAACGCGATGGCGAGCAGCTGTTCCGGCCTGACAGCAATGACTGAACAGCTCCGTAACAGATAGCTACGATAAGAAGCTGAGGGCCAGATTACGTTTCCGCCAGCGCAGCCACGTACGCCTCACTGCTACCCCTGACGCCAACGTAGAGCCGGCCGTCGTGGAGCACCGGGCCTGTAGTGGGTTCGGCGTCCTCACCGAACTCGTGCGTCCAGACGCGTTCGCCTGAAGTCGAGTATGCCACCACACCGCCGGCGACTCTCGAGACGTACACCCGATCCGACCCGATCGCGGGCGGAAACCAGGCGAAGCGGTCGAGTGTTACCCGCCACTGCTTTTCCCCGGACCCGACGTCGAGAGCCACGAGCGGTCCGGGAACGTCGTGCTCTGTCGGACCGGACTGCCCACCACCGGCGGGGGAACCGGCGACCGCGAAGACCGTCCCGTCGGCCACGGCCACCGCGTTCGCTTCCGGGAGATCGTACTGCCACCGCTGCTCGCCACTCGCAACGTCGATCGCTCGGATACCGTCCTGCGAGTCAGCGACGAGAATCAACTCGTCCGTGACAGCAAGATCATCGGGGACATTCACCTCTTGCTCCCACAAACGGTCGCCGTCGCCCGCATCGAGCGCGACCAGCGAGTCGTCCGCGTCCGTGAACACGCGACCGTCCGCCGCTGCCAGAACACCGAATTCGTCTACATCGAGGTCGACACGAAAGCGTCGATCCCCGTCGGAACGGTCGAAGCCAGCAGTGATCCCGTCGCTCGTCCGAACGAACACGGCGTCCGACCCGACGACCGGCGGGGCCGCGTGCAACGACTCGGCCAGCGCGTCCGTCGGCGCGGACCACAGCCGCTCGCCGTCGGGCGCGAACGCAACGGGCGGTCGGCCAGCGCAGACGACGTCCGCGCCGGCACCCGGACCGATCGTGGCGTGATCTCCGGAATCGACGGTTCGCTCGCCCCACCGGACGTCACCACTCGCGGCGTCGATCGCCCACAGGGTGCCGTCCTCGTCGGTGACGTAGATCGTGCCGTCACTGGCGGCCATCGGTGCGTTCAGCATGGCGTCTTCGCTCCCGACCGTCGTCCGCCAGCGCTCGCTAACCGGCGAGACGAACGGGAGCGAGGCACATCCCGCAACCGAAATGGCGGCTGCGCCCAGGCCTGCAAGGTACGAACGGCGGGAGGGCATCGTTCCGGATTCTTCTCGATGAGTGATAAAATTCGGGGTTTCGAGTCGCACCGATCAACCCGGGCCACGCACGCGGAGATCGACCACGGGTAGTGTCAGACCGGCCACCGACGCGAGTGTCGACCGTCCGCCATCGACCACAATCACTACGGCCGGGCCCGTCGAAGCGAGAGTATGGACTGTCAGGAGCTCTGTTCGCGTTTCGACGAGCGACTCGACGTCGACGCCTACGCCGGGATCGACGCCAGCGAGAACGGCCTCCAGGTCGGACCGGGTGAGCAGGACGTCGAGCGCGTCGCGTTCGCTGTCGACGCGGCCGTCGAGACGATCGATCAGGCTGCCCAGGAAGGGGCGGACCTGCTGGTCGTCCACCACGGGCTGCTGTGGGGTGGCGACGGCCGAGTGACCGACCTGCGATACCGTCGCCTCGAGCGTTTGTTCGAGGCCGACATGGCACTCTACGCCGTCCACCTCCCGCTGGACGGCCACCAGGACCTCGGCAACGCCGCCGGGGTTGCGGACGTCCTCGATCTCGGGAATCGCGCCCCCTTCGGCGAGATCGGCGGCGAGTTCATCGGCCAGCGCGGGCGGGCGCGGGAGCCGTTTGCGGTCGCGGAATTGCGTGAGCGACTGGCGAGCGAACTCGACACCGGCGGCGAGGACGTCCAGGTTTTGGAGTTCGGTCCCGAGGAGATCGGGGACGTCGCGATCGTGACCGGCAGCGGCACCGACTGGATCGACGAGGCCGCCGCGAAGAACGTCGACGCACTGGTGACCGGCGAAGGGAAACAGCAGGTCTACCACCGGGCGCGCGAGCACGGCCTTTCCGTCTTCCTCGCAGGCCACTACGCGACCGAGACCCTTGGCGTGCGCGCGCTGGCCGGCCTCGCCGAGGAGTGGGGCGTAGAGACGACGTTCGTCGAGCATCCGACCGGCCTGTGATCGATGGCCGTCGAGGAGTCCGGCGTGCCCGCGTTCGACGGCATCGCCGACGGCGACGACCTGATCACCTGGTCGAGCGCGTACGCTCGCGAGGCGCGACGGGAGTGGCTGCTGGACGTGCGGTTGGATCTCGTCGAGTGGGCTATTTCGACGCGAGCGCGCCGACGCGCCGCGGCGGTCAAACGACCGCAGATTCCGGACGCGACGGTCGGCGAGCCGATCGACTGGGGGCGCGTCCCCGAGAGCGACGGTCGACCGCTGCCGTGTACGGTCTCGCTGACCTGGGACGCCTTCGAGGCGTTCTCGCGGGCGGAGTGGGAATCGACGCTCAGACACGAACTCCTCCACGTCGAGCAGTTCCAGCGCGACGGGACAACCCGCCACGGAGCGGCCTTCAAGCGCCGGGCGCGGGAGGTCGAGACCGATGTTCGGTGTCGGGCGTTCGCGACGCCGACGTGGCTGTTTCGGTGTGCCGACTGCGGGGAAGAGGTCGCCAGGCGATATCGCGACTGTGCGTTCGTCCGCGAGTACGACGAGTACCGATCGGCATGCTGCGGCGCGGCGCTGCGCCGAAGTCACCCCGGGTGACGGGTGGTGTTCAGATAAGAGATCCAAACTGGAGATAACACACCGAAAGCCCTCGCGGGGCTCGACCGCTCTGGGACTCTCACGGCTCACTCCGCTCGCCGTTCGAGCGAACGTGGCCTCGCTGCTCGCGGGCCACTTCGTTCCCCGCTCGCAATCTCAGCGGTCTCACTCCGTTCGACCGCACATTGCTCGGCCACCCACTCGCTGCGCTCCGGTGGGTGCTTGCGTCGTCCGGGAGGGTTCGAGCCCCGCTCGCCCTTTCATCCACCAGGCACGTAGACGGCCGCATAGTTCGACTCCTGGCGGATGAAAGGGCGAGGCACGCGTGACGGCTGCGCCGTCACGGTTTGAGGAGGTCGGCGTCGTCGACCTCCCTTTCCGGGAACCCCGGCGAAGTAAGTAGCGAGGGACCGCAGGTCCCTCGGACCATGCGAATAGCGTGGGAGCTCTGCTCCCACGGACAGTGCGAGCGGGCAGCGAAGCGGTTGGAAACCGCCTCGAAATCGCGGCGTGTAGCGCCGCGCATGGCCCGCGAGCATACGGCGGCTTCGCCGCCGTGAGCAGAGACCGTGGTTCGAAAGAACGAAGTTCTTTCGTCATCCCGGAAATCTCCGATTTCCGGCGACAACGCAGTGAGGACCGCAACGAGCGCGAGACGCGAACGGAGTGAGCGTCTCGGATCGCTCGAACGGCGACCGTAGGGAGCCGTGAGAGCCGCGGGACCGGAACTGCACGAGGGCTTTCGGTGTCTGAACTCTAGCGGTCAGTCCTTATCTGAACACTACTGGGTGACGACACTCAACACCTATGTGCCCGGGGAAACATGGTCCCGACGATGGAGCCGGAGCGATCAACGAACACGACCGCTCGGGAATCGGTTCAGTTTCTCGCCCAGTCGCCGAACCGCGTCGCGATCCTTGGCGCACTCGACGACGGATCCGTCAAGGATCGCTACGACCTCGAAGGATCGATCGAGGCCACCCGGCGAACGGTGCTTCGGACGCTCGGCGACCTCGTCGAGTACGGGTTCGTCCAGGAGAGAAACGACGGCTATCGCCGCAGCACCCTCGGCGGACGAGTGTACCGGGAGTACAAAGCGTTCGTCGAGAACGTCACGTTCGAGGACGAGCTCGCGACGTTCCTCAGTGACGTTCCGGACGACCTGTTTTCGTTTCCCGTCGATCGATTCGAGGACAGCGAGGTGACCGTCGCCACGGCAGGAGGATCGTACGCGCCGCTGGATAGATTACTCGACCTCCGAGCGGACGCGACGCGGATCCGTGACCTCGCTCCCGCCGTCGAACGACGGAGCGTGAGACAACTCGCCGACCGGATCGAAGACGGTGTGGACGTCTCGGTAGAGATCGTCCTCTCGGAGACCGCCCTGGAGGCGGCCAGTACGGACCAGCAGTACGCCCCCGTCCACGAGACGACCGTCACCGCCGACGCCGTGGACATGTTCGTGGCCCCAGGCGAGTTCGAAATCGGCATGTGTATCGCCGATCGAACGGTCGCGATCGGAACGCCGGGACCGAACGACCACGTACGGGCGCTGTGCGTGACGGACGATCCGGTCGTCCTCGAGTGGGCGCACGACTACGTCGACGAACGGCTCGAATCGGCCGAGCCACTCCAGCCCTGACCGGCCCGTATCCGATGCCAATGACCGACCACGGATTAAGTTTCAGTACAAAAAACAGTGGTTGCAAAGTGTGTCGTGACGACAGCGGATATCACTATGGTCGTGCTGGCTGGATCCATGTCCGTGGTGGGGAAGACGACGTGGCCGTCCAGGGTCTGACGCCGCGAACGTGACGAGACAGGCAGATCGGAGCGGCGGATACGCCCCGGCGTGCGGTCGGTCTCCGTTGACGCCGTCGTCTGCCCGGTCGACGTGACGGCGTCCACGTGACCCGTGAACCTGACGATGGCGTTGTCCACACCGCACTGGGGAAGTCTTGGGCACGAGCGAGGGATGGCACCCCACGGCCGATCAGCGATATGCTGTTCACGTACTGATAGACGAGATCTGACAGACGGTCAACCGCGTCGTTTTACAGGCTGGCCTGCGGAAAGTCGACCATGGCTGAGGACCACGAAGACGACCACCGGGAGACCTTCCATCATGACCCGATCGGCCACGCCGAAGTGCGGGCGGGGATGACGGTCGGCGAGCTGGCTGCGGAGTACGGCAACGGGGGCTTCGGGGCGAGTACGCTCCACGAGGCGGTCGACATCTACAGCGAGATGCTCGGCGACGACGTGACCAACTTCCTCGGGCTGGCGGGAGCGATGGTGCCAGCAGGAATGCGGCGGATCGTCGCCGACCTCATCCGGGACGGCCACGTCGACGCCCTCGTGACGACGGGCGCGAATCTGACCCACGACACGATCGAGGCCATCGGCGGCAAGCACCACCACGGCGAGGACCGCGCCGCGGGCAAATCGATGCGCGAGCACGACGAGCAGTTGCGCGACGAGGGCGTCGATCGGATCTACAACGTCTACCTCCCCCAGGAGCACTTCGCCGCCTTCGAGGGTCACCTCCGCGAGGAGGTCTTCCCGGTGCTCGAAGCGGAAGGCACAGTGAGCATCCAGCGGTTGACCGAGGAACTCGGCCGGGCGAACGCCGTGGTCAACGAGCGCGAGGACGTCGACGAAGGGCCGGGCATCGCCGCCGCGGCCTACGAGAATGACGTCCCGATCTACTGTCCAGCCGTCCAGGACTCCGTGCTCGGAATCCAGGCGTGGATCTACAACCAGACCAGCGACTTCACGCTCGACGCGCTGGCGGACATGACCGGGATCTCCGACATCGCCTACGAAGCCGATCAGGCGGGCGCCTTAGTCGTCGGCGGCGGCGTCCCGAAGAACTTCGTCCTCCAGACGATGCTGGTCAGTCCGGACGCCTACGACTACGCCGTCCAACTGACGATGGACCCGCCACAGACCGGCGGACTCTCCGGGGCCACGCTGGACGAAGCCCGCTCCTGGGGAAAACTTGAGAAGGCAGCCCGCAACGCCTCGGTGTACGCCGACGCGACGATCACGTTCCCGCTGCTCGTGGCGGCGGCCCGCGAACGGATCGAGGCTTGAGACCGGGATGGCGAGGACGCTGCCCTCACTCCGAGGCAGCAAGGCTCCGGGGCCATCCGTGATCAGTGCTGAATCCATCCGTGATCAGTGCTGAGTTACGGCATCCACCATAGAAGGCCGTCTACAGGACGGGTTGGCCCCCGGTACTTTTCGTCCTCGCACACCAATCCGAACGGGATGGAGACCAGACCACTCGGAACGACTGGCCAGGAGAGCAGCGTCCTCACGCTCGGTGCAGTCGCGCTGAATTTCGTCGGTCAGGAGCAGGCGACCGAACTCGTCGAAGACGCGATCGAGGCCGGCGTCAACCACGTCGACGTCGCCCCGACCTACGGCGACGCGGAACTGAAACTCGCCCCCGCACTCGAGGACCACCGAGAGGAGTTGTTCCTCGGCTGTAAGACCCAGGAACGGACGTACTACGGCGCGTGGGGCGAACTCTACCGGTCGCTGGACCGGCTGGGCGTCGAGAAGATCGACCTGTACCAGTTTCACGCCGTCACGCGGTACGACGAACTGGAGGCGATCCTCGGCGAGTACAGCCCGGAGATGGCCCAGGGTGACCACGATCCCGGGGCACTCCAGGCGTTCGTCGAAGCCAGAGCGGCAGGGTTGATCGATCACATCGGGCTGACCAGCCACGGCGATCCGAGTTTGATCCGGAGTGCGATCGACCGGATCGACGAACTGGAGACCGTGATGTTCCCGTACAACGCCACGCTTGCTGCCAACGAGGGGCCGGAGTACGACTACGACGCCGTCATCGAGAAGGCGAACGAACGAGACCTCGGTGTGCAGATCATCAAGGGTTTCGCGAAGGGGTCCTGGCCTGAAGGGATGACCGAGAACGAACAACCATACAACACCTGGTACGAGCCCTACGACACGGCCGAAGAGATCGCCGACGCGATGCGGTTCGTCCTCTCGGCCGACGTCACGACGATGCCCTCGGCCGGCGAACCGGAGCTACTGGGGCCGATGCTCGAAGCGGCCAACGAGTACGAACCGATGAGCGGATCCGAACGGACCGACCTGCTCGAACGCGTCCGAGACGGCGACCAACCCGTACCGGCACCCTGAACCGCTTGCCTTCCTGGACGTTCTGACGCCCGCACGGCGAGGACAGTCCCCGCCCGGGACGCCCGGTATTTAAGCCCGTGCCGGTCCCAGTTTCGGGAGAGATGTACTATCGACGACTCGGCAAGACAGGACTGGAGGTATCGCCGATCGCGCTGGGAACCTGGCGCTTCGGCATGGAACACGAGGAGAGCGGCGTCGTCGAGACGGGCCGCAAGGAGGCCCACGAACTCTTAGACGCCTACGCCGAGGCCGGGGGGAACTTCATCGACACCGCCAACGGGTACGGCGGCGGTGACAGCGAGCGCTGGATCGGTGAATGGCTCGACGACCGTGATCGCGAGGACTACGTCGTCGCCTCGAAGTGCTATTGGTCGAACGAATCGCGCTTCCAGGAGAACCTTTCACGGAAGAACGTCCGAGCAGAAGTCGAAGGGTCGCTGGACAGACTGGGGACGGACTACCTCGACATCCTCTATCTCCACCGGTTCGACGACGGGACGCCGATCGAGAAGACGCTACGGACGGTCGACGATCTCGTCAGCGAGGGGAAGGTCAACTACGTCGGGCTCTCGACGGCCGACGCCTGGAAACTCACCAAAGGGCTCTGGAAAGCGGACGTCAACAACTACGAGGCCTTTTCCGTCACGCAACCGCTCTTTCACGCCGCCTACTACGAGGACGTCGCCGACTATCTCGACGTCTGTGCCGACCAGGACCTTGCGGTCGTCCCGTACTCGCCGCTGGCCGGCGGCTTCCTCACGGGCAAGTACGAGCGCGTCGGCGACGGCACGTACGAACTCGACGCCCCCGAGGACACCCGCGCACAACTCGACGAGATGTTCACCGACTGGTACGTCTCCGAGCGCGGCTGGCACGTCCTCGATGCGGTTCGGGCGGTGGCCGACGAACTCGATGCCACGCCGGCCCAGGTCGCGCTACGGTGGCTGATCGATCAGCCGGACTTCGTGACGGTTCCGATCGTCGGTGCCCGCACCGTCGACCAGCTCGAGGAGAACCTCGGAGCCCTCGAGATCGAGTTGAGTCGTGACCAGTTCGATCGCATCTTCGAGGCGCGCTACGACGAGGACGGCAATCTCTATCAGACGAACGCCTGATACGGACGGGCCGAGACGGACGTCCGGACCGGTTGCAGGGACGTTCAAGTCTCGCCGAGAAGGACCGGCCCGTCGTCGGTCCGTTCGATCCGGACATCGAAGCCGAACGCATCGAAGAGATCGACGTGGGTCTCGACGTGGTCCGTGACCCGGGGGATCCGCACCTCGCCGCCGACGGTGGCCAGCCAGGGGATCAGCTGGTCGGCCAGGTGTTCGTCGACCGCCGCGCCAGTCTCGTGATCGGAGAGTGCCGCGTCGACAGCCTCGTTTGCGACGTCCTCGGCCGGTTTTCCAGGCTCGCCCAGCGCGTCAGCACCGATCACGCCGTTCCCGTATGCCAGGACGACGAGGGCGACTGTCCCCGTCGAGTCAGCGGAAACGTAGCGCGTGGCCCGTTCGGTCACCTCGACGTCGACGTCGGACGCTAATCGTTGGCGTGCCTGTTTGGCCTGGCGTTCGGCGACGTCGCTGTCTTCGAGATCCGTCGTCGCGGTCGAGTGGACGAGCGCTCGTTCGGGTTCGCCAGAGTCACGGAGAGACAGTTTCGACGGGGTCGACGGAGCCAGCGACAGCGTCGCCTGGCCGCCACCGGCCGGATAGAACCCCGGTCGTTCGACGTCGATCGCTGCAGTGAGGTCAGTCCGGCGAAGCAACGGGAGTTTGACCCGGCGATACCAGGGCATCGACGGCGACCAGGCGACGCTCGTTCCACCGCTCGCAGCGAGAGTCAGCGGTCGATCCAGTGCACTCGCGAGCGGGAGCACGGCGTCGAACAGTAGCGTCACGCTCCCGGCCGTCCCGATCGCCGCCTCGTAACGGCCACCCGTCGGCTCGTCGGGCTCGAAGGTGACTGTCGACGAGCCGATCTCGGCCCCTTCGACGCTCGCGTTACAGATGTCGGCGACGGTCTGAAGCGCGGTCAAGTGCTGTGGTTTGAGCCCGGACTCGGGTCGGGAGCCGCGAACGTCCCCCATCTCGAACGCCGTGGTCGTGAGCGCCGATAGCGTAAGCGCCGAACGGAAGAGTTGGCCCCCACCCTCGCTGCCGTCGAGTTCGAGCATACCGGGTCTTCGGCCGGTCGGGTCGTGAATGTATTGTCCGCGTTCCGGGAAGCAACGGTTTTGCCGGCCCCGGGCGAACGTCCAACTGGCCGATGACGAGCGACCGGGCTGAGTCGGGGTGACTACCCGGCGATGACGAACCCTATGAGTGCCGAGGCCATCCGTCGAAATCCGAAAAGCGAGTAGTTCTATAACATCAGTCGCTCCACAGCATTGAAGCCGGTCGCCTACGACGGTTCGACGGATGACGTGGACGCGTCGGAGTCTGCTGGCGGGCCTTGGGAGCATGGCGGGATGTTTGGGCGCACCGCGCCGTCGGAGTCGGAGCTGTCTCGACGCGGGATCGACCGACGCCCGGATCGGCTTCGTCGGCGACGTGATGCTTGGACGTGGTGTGAACGACCGATGGAGTGACACCGACGCCGCGGGCGTCTGGGGATCGACGCTCGGTCGGCTCCAGGCCCTGGACGGTCTCGTCCTCAACCTGGAGTGTTGTATCGCGACAGACGACGAGCGATGGCCGGGAAAGACCTACTACTTCCGGGCGGATCCCGAATTCGCGGTACCGGCCCTGGCAGTAGCGGACGTCTCAGTCGCCGGACTCGCCAACAACCACGTGCTTGACTTCGGCGAGTCGGGGCTCCGCGAGACGGTCACTCACCTCGATACGGCGGGCGTCGCTCATGCCGGGGCAGGGCCAAACCGCGACGCGGCGCTCGAACCCGCCGTGAGTGACGCTGGCGATCTGATCGTCGCGGTGATCTCGCTCACCGACCGGTGGGCGGCCTACGCCGCGGGCGAGCACAGTCCTGGCACGGCCTACACGCCACTCGATCGGTCTGTGGGCGCAACGCGTGCGATTGTCCGGGACACCCTCGACCGCGTCGCAGCGGCCGATCCCGATCTAGTCGTCGCGTCGCTGCACTGGGGGCCGAACTGGGAGACAGCCCCGAGTCCCACCCAGCAGGGGTTCGCCCGCTGGCTCGTCGACCGCGGCGTAGATGTCGTCCACGGCCACAGCGCTCATGTCCTTCAGGGCGTCGAAATGTACCAGGGCCGGCCGATTATCTACGACGCCGGCGACTTCGTCGACGACTACATTCACAAGGAGGGGGTGCACAACAAGCGCAGCGTGTTGTTCGAGTTGGTCGTGACCGACGGCCGCCCCGATGAGCTCCGTCTCGTCCCGGTCGAAATAAAGAACGAGGCCGCCTGGCTGGCTGATGAGGATGTTTCTCGATGGGTACACGAGACGATGGCCGAGCGCTCGGAGCCGTTCGGCACCAGTGTCGAACGTATAGAGGACGGTGTGGCCGTTCCGCTGGGATCGTGCTGAGGGTGGCTTGGTCGGAAAGTCAGTTGAACGCTGTCGAACAGTGGAAGTTCGAGTGGGGGAAAATACAAAGATACAAGCGTACATTTATATCTCTCGCCCGCAATTCGTCTAGTATGCCTATCAGTATCGACGAGTTCGAATCACACGATTCCGAAACCGAGGCAACGAACGCCGAACGGGTGGTGCGCTTTCTGGCTCGGAACCACGAGACGGCCTACCGAGCCATCGAGATCGCGGAGGCGACAGACGTCGACGAAAACTCGATTCACCCAGTGCTGAACCGGCTCGAAGAGCGGGGACTCGTCCGGCACAAGGAACCGTATTGGGCTATCGGTGATCTCGAAACCGTCCGCGAGACGATGGTGTTCAGTTCGACAGCGGCGTTTCTCGACGACGAACTCGGAACGGAGAGCCGTGAGGAGTGGTTGGCTGCCGCCCACGAGGGAGCGGAGCGCGACGAGTGACTCGAACCGACCCGTCCTTCGATTCGCTCAAACGAGGACACGTTGTTTTGGCCCCAGACCCGTTCAAGGCGGATGACGACGCGACACGCCCGTGGGTCGTCGTGAATAACGGATCCCATCCGTTCGACAAGCAACAATACATCGTGATGGGTTTGACCACGCAGACGTGGTACGACGAACGAATCCCACTTGAGGAGAGTGACTTCCGTCATCGCAAGGCACCCCGAGAGAGTTCTCTCGTTCCCCACGCCGTGGCATCACTCAAGCCGGAACTGCTGACTGACTACGTCTGCCGCATTCGCGACGAACCGCTCGATCGAGCAGTCGAGACTCTCACAGGCTATCTCTGAGGGCTGCAAGGAACGGAGTCGTTCACGAGACGGTGCGGGGACGACGGCCCGGGTGGGTTAGGCCTGCACCTCGATCTCCTTGCCGCGGGTTGTCGCGCCCGCCATCACCGGCAGCCGGACTTCGAGGATGCCGTTGTTGTACTCGGCCGCGATCGCGTCGTCGTCGATGGTCTTCGGGAAGCGGAACCGACGGTGATAGGTCCGACGCTGGTCGCGGCTCTCGTCCTCGTGTTCGGCAGCGATGTTGAGGACGCCGTCGTCCCAGGAGACGGTGATCTCCTCGGGATCGAAGCCCGGCAACTCGACGCTGAGGACGAACTCGTCGTCCTCCTCGTACAGTTCGTAGTCGCTGCTACCGGTTTCGAACAGTCTGCTCGGGAAGTCCATGCTCTGCAACCACGAACTCGATGGGGTCGTGGGCAGTGCCATGGCTGTTCACCTCGAATCCATTTTATGATTGTTCGCGGTTCGTAATAAATACTTTGTTTCATGCGCGTGGATAACACGAGTCACGATAGATCCCCGAGTCAGTACCAGCCCGCAGCTTCCACAGTGCTCATCCCAGGAGAGTACCGACCAGCAACGATCCGAAACCGACGGCGAGCAGCGCGGCGACGAGGTGGATCGACGCGTTGGCGAGCGCACGACGACGCCGGCCGGTCTCGTAGAGCCGAACGGTCTCGAAGGCGAACGTCGAGAAGGTCGTGAACGCGCCACAGAAGCCGGTCCCGAACGCCAGCGCGACCGGGTCGCCGACGGGAGCGGTCACGATCGTTCCCAGCAGGAAGCTTCCGATGACGTTGACGGCGAGCGTATCGGCGTACGCGGTCTCGACGCGCTGGCCGACCAGATGACGCGCGAGTGCGCCGAGCGTGCCGCCGATCCCGACGAGGACGGCCGGGTTCATATGAGCCCCCGGGTGACCGCGCGGCCGGCGAGGACGCCCGCGATGCCGAGGCCGTAGTTGGCCAGAACGTTCCCGGCGGCGAGTGTCGGCGAGAGTGCGGCCGTCTCCGCGGCGAACGTGCTGTACGTCGTAAACGACGAGAGAAAACCGGTGCCGGCGAGCAGGCGGGTCTCCGGCGCGATCGCGTTCGCCAGGTGGCGCTCGTACAGCAGGACGCCCAGCCCGAAACTCCCCAGCGCGTTGGCGGCGAGCGTCCCGTAGACCGCAGCGGGCATCCCAGTCGCGAGTGCATGCCGAAGGATCGCGCCGGCGAACCCGCCGACGGCGATCAACACCAGCGGTTCGACGCGCGCGAGCGAGTGACTCTCACCTGCCATTGGAGGGCCTTCGCCGAGTGAATACACGTAGGTTACGATACAGCCGCTTCTGTCGCCGAGTCCCGACCGTCAATACCCGTCCCAGTCGATCCAGTCCTGTTCCCAGCCGGTCCTCGACTGAGCTGCTTGCTGGGCGCGCTCGCGGTCCTCGCGGTGGGTCCGGTTGCGTTCGACGGCACCGCTTTGCTCGCCCTCGACGAGCAGCGGGTGGAAGGCGACACCGCCGTGGCGCTCGGTAACGTCGCCGCCCTCGACGGTTACGAGCGTCTGGTCACGCGCTCCCAGAGGCATGACCAGTCGGCCGTCGGGAGCGAGCTGGTCCACCAGTGCACGTGGGGGATTCACCGCCGCGGCCTCGAGCAGAATCCGGTCGTAGGGGGCGTATTCCGGGAGGCCCTCGCTGCCGTCCCGGCAGTCAACGAGCACGGCGTCGTAGCCCGCTCGCGCGAGGTTCTCGCGTGCTTCATACACCACCCGGCGGGTGATGTCCACAGCCTGGACGCGCTGTGGGCCGACGATCTCCGCCGCGAGGGCGGCCGTGTACCCGACGCCGGCCCCGACGATCAGGACCGAATCGTCGGGGTCGGGCGCGAGCGCGTCGAACAGCCGGGCGACGGTGCTCGGTGCGAGAACGCGGGTTCCGAGCCGCTCGGTCTCCCGATCAGCGTACGCCGTGCGGTCGTCATCGAAGAAGTCGTGGCGCGGGACGGATCCCATCGCACTCGCGACGGCCGCCTCCGAGAGACAGCCCTTGCTCTCGTGGCGAAGGCCGTCGATCATGTCCTCGCGCAACACCGCACGGTCCATATGCGAGGTTGCGACCGCACCCTAATGAACGTCGCGCTCGCCGGCAGATCGCTGGGAGCGATCTCTCGACGACAGTGATGGGACTGGTTACTGCCCACCCTGCATCTGGACGAAGCGGACACCGCCGAAGGTCTCGCGTTCGGTCGAACCGTCGGCACGCTTCCGAACCCGGACGAGCGTCTGTCGTCGGTCACCGATCGGCCCGAGAAAGATCCCGCCAGGTCGAAGCTGCTCGAGAAGTGCGTCCGGCACCGAAGTGGCCGCCGCGGTCAGGTACGCCCGGTCGTAGGGGGCGTGCTCTGGCCAGCCCTCGTGGCCGTCGCCAACGGTGATCCGAATGTCCTCATATCCGAGTTCGGCGAGTCGATCACGCGCGCGCTCGGCCAGCGTCGGGTGGTATTCGACGCTGTAGACGTTCTCCCTTCCCACGATCTCGGCGGTGACGGCCGCGTGATACCCACAGCCGGTCCCGATCTCGAGCACCTGGTGTCCGGGTTCGAGTTCGAGGCGATCGACCATGATCGCCACCATGTGCGGCGCGCTGATGGTCTGGCCCTCGCCGATCGGCAGCGGACGGTCGGCGTAGGCGTATCGGCGTTTGGTTTCGGGGACGAACTCGTGGCGGGGGACTGCCGCCAGGGCGGAAAGCGCGCGATCGCTAACGCGCGCCCGCCCCTGAAGTTGCTCGATCAACTCGGCCCGCTGGCGCTCGAAGCCGCGTTCGTCGTCTCCCCCATCGGACCCCGCGCCCTCGGAGTCCCACCACCCCATACTTTCACCACGCCGACCAGGCGTCGCTGGTCTCGTCGCGGAGGTACAGCCGGTTGACGTCCTTCGCGAAGGCTTTGTCGCCCCCGTGATCGAGTTTCTCGTGCTGGTAGCCGACGGCGTCGTCCCGGAGGTGGATCCCCTCGACGGTAAAGGAGAGATCGCCGAGGTCGTCGGTCTGACCGACGACGAACTCGTAGTCGCCGGGAACGTGCAACTGCTCGCTACGGGTCTCGTCGCGGGCACCCGACTTGGGGTGGATCGTCGCGTTGACGGCGACGTTCCCGACTGCACGCGTCCAGATCGTTTCGACGTCCTCGGTCTGTGCCTCCTCGACGCGTCCCTCATCGAGTTCGAGACTCGTGATACGGACGGTCATGATCGCCTCCTCGGTCTCGAGGAGGAACTCCTCGCCGACGGCGAGGGTCTCCTCGGCCGGCGGTTCGGTCGTCGCCGAAAAGGACTCGCCGTCCTGGGAGACGACGACGTCGCGCTGGACCGTCTGTTCCTCGGGAAGGGCCGTCTTGTGGACGTGATCGCACTCCGTACACCGGACCGTCGCCTGCCCGCCGTCCTTGAGCACCTCGTGGACCGTCTCCAGGTCCGGCGAGCACGCCGGACAGGGGAGCCCGACTCGCTGTGAAGATTCGCTCATACGTGCCGGTACTCGGCGCGAACGTAAAAGGTCGCCGTCAGCGTCCCAGGGTGACGGTCCCAGTCAGCACGGTGGAGTGGCCGCCAGCGGCCCGCTACGCCGTCGGCAGTTCGATCTCCTCGCCGTCGGCGTAGAGCGTCGGGTTCCGGAGGATGCCGTCTAAGTGGATCGGCGCGTCGGTGTCCCCGCCGATACCGGCGTCGTCACCGACCGCGAAGTGGACGGTACCGCCAGCCTTCTCGTCCAAGAGGACCGAGCCCACGAGTTCGGCGACGCCGACGTTCGTGCCGATGCCGAGTTCCGCGAGGTTGTAGGCGTCCCGGCCGACTGCCTCGGCCGCCTCCTCGACTTGCTCGCGGATCGTGTCGTCGTCGATGTCCGTGACGTAGCCGTCCTCGACCTCGAGTCGGATCGAGTGGTTCTCATCGAGCAAGCCATGGGGAGCCATCGTCCCCGTGACGACGATCGTTCCCTCCGCAGTCTCCGGACTCAGGAAGATCTCGCCGGCCGGCAAGTTCGACAGCTGGCCGGGTTCGTGGACGATGCCGGTGTCGAGTTGCCACTCCCGGTCGCCCGGTCGGAGCGTAATATCCGTCCCCTCCGGCGAGGTCACCCGGAGTTCCGCGGCGTCCTCGACGGCGGTAAGTACCTGCTCGCTCACCTCGCGGATCTCCTCGTAATCGACGGTCAGTCCCGTTTTGAATACTTCCTCGGTGATCCCCGGCAGCGTCGCCACCCGCCCGCCGGCGTCGGTCGTATCAGTCCGCGCCCGGGTGTGGGTCAGGCTCTTCGTCGTCGGCGCGAGCACGACGTCGGCACTCGCCATCGCCGTCGCCACCGGTTCGGGTGGCTCCTCGCCGTGCTGGTCGCCTGGCGGGTACTGGATGATCATCGCGTCGTCGGTCGTCTCACTCGCGACCGCATAGAGCGCCTCGCCGATCGGCCGGCGCTCGTCGTCGGTCACGATCAGACACGACTCCTCGCTGTCGAGGGCCAGACACTGCAACACTGCGGTCTCGGCCGGGCCTCGTAGCTCTGAATCGCTCATGGACGCCGGTACGGCAGGGGGACCATAGTGTGTTTCGTCCGCGGGTCGTCCCGACCGACGCTCAGGCGAGGTCCTCGATCTGCCGAAGGAGTTTCGCGTACAGATCCGGTGTGCAGTACCACCCGGCATCGACCATCGCGTCGATAGTCTCGCGTGCCTCCTCGGCGGTGATCGCGCCTCGCTTGAGTGATCGAAGCACGAGATAGGCCGTCCCGCGCGTCTCGATCCCCTCGGCGGCGGCCACGTCGCGACCGTACTGTTCGTCCATGACGGCGATAGCGTCGTGATGCGCGGTCAGAGCAAGAACGGCGGCATCCGCCTCGCTGAGATTGTCGTTCGCTTCCAGGCGTTCGACAGTCGCCGTGTCTTCTATCGCCGCGACGGTGAGAATGTCCTCATCGATGGCACGCTCGACGCGTCTGGCGTCGGCGTGACCCGCGTCGAGGCCGGCCGTGACGACCTCCTCGTAGACGCGTTCGGGAACCACTCGATCGTCTGCGAACTCGGTAAGCATCCCGAGTCGATCGATAGTAGCGAGATAGATCAACGGCGTCGCATCGAAGACGTACATCTCAGAGAGAGTCGATATCGTCCGCGAGGTGATCGTCGCCGACCCAGGTCACGTCCCGTTCCTCGAGCAGACGGGTGAAGTCCCACACCGACATGTCCGCGAGTTCAGCCGCTCGCGAGAAGGAGATTTTACCGGCCTCGAATCGTTCGATCGCCCGATCACGTCGCCACTCGTCGAGCCCCTCCGCGAGGAGCTTCCGGACGGCCGTACTCCGGTCGAGGCGCTCCTCCTGGAGGTACGTCTCCAGTTCGTCCTCGAGGTCGTCGGGGACGCGCGCCGAGATCGTTCCCATGGAGTTTACTTTGCACACGATGTATACGAATCTTTCGACTAGTTGTCCCGAAGGTAGCGACGAAACCGACTGACGAACTCAGTCCGAACGCAGCCCGCCAGCAACCACTCGTTCCCGAAGGACGAGCAGACCCGGGAGCATCGTGACGACGGCGACGAACGCGAAGACGATCGCCAGCCCCGTCACGATGCCGAAGCGCCGGAGCGGTGGCGACAGCGCGAATGCCAGGACGCCGAAGGCCGCGGCCGTCGTCGCCGCGCTGGCGAGCAAGGTCCCGCCGGTGCCGGTGATCGTCCGCCGGAGTGCGTCCGCGACGCTGTCGCGTTCTGCCCGTTCGGCCATGAATCGCTCGCCAGCGTGGATACTGTAGTCGACGCCGAGGCCGATCGCGAGGCTGGTGATGACGGCCGTCTCGCTGTTGAACGAGATGTCGAGGGCCGCCATCGCGCCGAGCAGCCACGACAGCGAGACGACGACGGGCGCGAGCACGAGCGCACCGAGCGACCACGACCCGTAGCGCAGGCCGAACAGCCCGGTCGCGAACACCAGAATGACGACCAGCGTCACCGCGAAAGCTTCGACCAACGTCTCCAGCAGTGCGTCCTGAATCACGGCGGTCGAGACCGGCGCGCCCGTCGCGACGGCGGTGATCCCGGTCTCGGCTTCGACCCTCTCGGCGAACGCACGCGTGTCTTCGGCGATGGTCTGGGCCGATTCGCTGCTGCGAACCGAGAGGACGAGTCGTGCCGACGTGATCTCGCCGTCGGCCGACCGACTCAGGACCTGCGAGGCGGCCGCCTCGTCGGCATCGAACAGCGCGGCGTAGACAGCCTCGACGTTCTCATCGGGTAGTCCGTCGCCGTCCGCGTCATGGCGCTCGACCAGCGCCGCGAACGTCTCGTTGTCGCTCGCGGCCGATCGGATCACCGTGTGGGGGCCTTCGAGTGCCGCCCGGCCGTCCGGCCGGAGCTGGATCGAGCTGTCTTCGGAGACGGACCCGGTCGCATCGTCGAGTGCCGACAGAAGTGACCCCCCGGCCAGCCCGTCCCCGCGTATCAGTACCTGTGACTGGCCGCCTTCCCCGCGAAGCTGGAAGTTGTCGCTGAGGTACGCGAAGTCATCGGCGATGGTGTAGGTGTCGGGAGCGAGTGGTCCAGGAAGCGACTTGGCCCAGTCCGGCGCGTCGGTCGGCAGGAAGTCAGCCTCGTTGAACTCCGTGTCGATGGTCGTCGCGCCATAGGCCCCGACGGTCCCCAGCAGGAGTGCCACGACGACGATCGCGACCGGCGCGCGCATGGTGACCGAGCCGAGTTTCGCGAGGACCGCGTTCGCGCTCCCACCCCCGACGCCGAAAGCCGGTTTGTCCCGGCTCCGGCCGAGGCGGTTCTCGACGACGCCGTCGACTTCGATCTTGAGCGCCGGAAGGAAGATACCGAAGGCGACGAAGGTGGCGAAGATCCCACCTGCACTCAACACCGCGAAGTCCCGGATCGCCGGCAGTGGACTGACGACGTTCGAGAGGAAGCCGACGCCAGTCGAGACGGTCGCCGCCGCGAGCGCCAGGACGACGCTTCCGAGGCCGACCGCCATCGCGGCCCGGACGGATCGATCCCCGATTTCGGTCGTCTCGCTCGACGGACCGTCCTCCAGCGTTCCCGCGCGGGCTTCCCGGTAGCGCATCACGACGTGGAGGGCGTAGTCGATGCTCAACCCGATCAGGAGGAAGGGGACGGCGATCAGGATGACGTTCATCGGGATGGCGAGCCAGCCCATGAGCCCCGCCAGCCACGCCATCACGACGCCGATCCCGACGAACGCGAGCAGGATGTCGAGGACGTCGCGGTAGGTGATCCCTAGTACCAGCACGATCAGCGCGAGCGCGAACGGCGTGATGATGGTGAAGCTGTCGCCGGTCGCCCGCGTGGAGGCGTCGTCCTGGATGCCCTGGCCGAAGACGAACGCGTCGGCGAAGCGGTCCTCGACCATCTCGGCGATCTCGACCTGTGCGTCGTAGGCCGCCTGCGGATCCGCGTTTTCGCCACTCGTGTCGACCTGGCTGATCAGCGTCAGCCGGGCCTCGGCCCGCGTCTCACCCGGCTCGTAGTCGCGGGGCAGGAACGCGTAGGGATCGCGTTCAGTCAGCGACGACCCCTCGGGGTCGAGAACGCGGGCGAGCAACTGCTCGACCTGTGCGTCGGTCCGATCTTCGAGAGCTGCGATCTGTTCGGACAGCGACGGTGGCTCGGCGGGCGGCGGCCCGCCGTCGGCGGTCGCGTCAGCATACACGGCGGCCGTCCCGACGAGGTTCTCGATGCCGATCAGGCTCGGTTCGGCGAGCGTCGCGCTGATGGACTCGTCGTCGCTGATCGCCTGTTGCCCTCGGAGTCCCTCGAGCAACGAGTCTCTCGTGAGAACGTCCCCGCCCTCGTCGCGAACGACGAGCTGTGCAGCGATCCCCTCGCTGCCCCCGTAGTTCTCCCGGACGAACTCGGCGGCCTCCGTCTCCTCGGTGTCGACCTGGAACTGGCCGACGCCGGCACTCCCCGTCTCGCCGACCGTCGCCCCGGCCGCGACGAATATCGTCAGGGCCAGGACGGCTAGGACGACGAGTTTACTGTGGGCGGCGATCCAGTCCGCGTATCGGCGCGATATCGTTTCTGACATAGGTTCGTCCGTGATTCGTCGATCCGAGTGGCCGGCGGAGACGGCGATCCCGGAGAGCGGGAACTGACCTGGCCGGGCCGCGCCACGTGCTCGGGTCGTTGGACGACGTTCGCGCCGCCCTCTTAAGTGTTTGTAGAATCCTACTATATTTTCTTCAAGGACGGTTGGCGATCCCCCCGCAAAGACGGATTCCGGAACGGACGGCGGACGCTACCGGTCCGTGAGACAGATCGAAAAAAGCAGCGGGCGTCGATCGGCGGTTCGAGAACGCTTCTCGCCTACGTCGCCTGCTCGATCAGCACTTCGGCGGCCTCGAGTTCCTGGCCGGTGAGAGCGTTGAGGTACGCACCGCCGGCGATGGAGATGTGATCGTAGTTGTCCTCGTCAAGCCCGTACATCGACAGCGTCCGGGCGGTGTCGCCGCCGCCGACGACCGAGAAGCAGTCGGTGCGGCCGATGGCCTCGATGAGTTCGACCGTGCCGTCGGCGAAGCGCTCGTCCTCGAAGACGCCGACCGCGCCCTTCACGAAGACGGCCTCGCTCTCCTCGATGATCGGGACGTACGCCTCGATGGTGTCGTGGCCGATGTCGAGGTAGCCAGTCTCCTTCTCCTCGATGTCGTCGAGCGCGATCTCGGCCCGCTCGCCGTCGTCGTCCTCGTAGGCGAAGTCGACGGGGAGTTCGAACTCGTCGCGACGGTTCGCGACGAGGTCCTCGAGCGTGTCCTTGGTCTCCTCCCACTGGTCGTCGAGCAAGTCCATGTCGCCGACATCCATGCCGACTGGGTAGCCCTCCGCACGAAGGAAGAGTTCGCCGGGCAGGCCGCCGATGAGGAACGTGTCGATGGCGTCGCCGAGGTTGTTGACGACGCTGATGACGTCCTCACTCTTGTTGCCGCCGAGCACCATCGTGACCTGACCCTCTGTCTCGCGGGCGCGTTCGGCGACGCCGGTGTTGTACTCGTACTCGGCTTCCATCACGCGGCCGGCGTAGGCCGGGAGTTCCAAGGCGAACCCGACCGTCGAGGCGTGTGCGCGGTGGGCCGCCGAGTAGGCGTCGTTGACGAAGGCGTCGAAGTACGGCGCGAGCGTCTGGACGAAGTCGCTTTTGGCGTGCTCCTCGGGAGCCTTCTCGGGGAGTTCGTCGTCGGCCATCCGGGTGTTCTCGAGCAAGAGGATCTCACCCGCCTCGAGCGCTTCGATGGCGTCGATCGCGTCGTCGCCGTAGATGTCGTCGACGAACTTGATCGGCTTGCCGACGTACTCTTCGAGAATCTCGGCGTGCTGGTCGAGGGAGACGAAGTCGTCGCGGCCGGGTCGACCCTGGTGAGCCATCAGGACGACTTTGTTGTCCCGATCGGCGAGTTCCCGAACCGTCTCGGCGTAGCGGTCGAATCGGTGGTTGTCCTGGACGACGCCGTCCTCGACCGGCGAGTTGAGGTCGACGCGGACCAGGACGCGCTGTCCATCTGTGAGGTCGTCGAGTGTGTTGAATGCAGCCATGGTTGGTGCGTGTTGTCTGCTGAAGAAATTACGGCCCTGTACACGACGGAAGGGTGGATCCGGTGATCAGACGATGTCTTCGGCGAGGCGCATCATCTGGGACGTGTAGCCCATCTCGTTGTCGTACCAGGCGAAGACCTTCGCGAGCTTGCCGCCCTCGACGGTCGAGGTCTTCTTGAGGTCGACGACCGAGCCGTACTGCTGGCCCACGATGTCACGCGAGACGATCGGGTCGTCGGTGACGCCCATCGAGCCTTCGAGTTCGCCGGCCGCG